>Ga0208825_1000070_pt1 | contig 100409 bp, 88 predicted proteins | sample AD_UKC113_MetaG_FD_184450 | JGI IMG/M metagenome (GOLD analysis project Ga0208825, IMG submission 184450) | Active sludge microbial communities of municipal wastewater-treating anaerobic digesters from Hong Kong - AD_UKC113_MetaG (SPAdes)... | ecosystem: Engineered > Bioreactor > Anaerobic >...
CGAGGGATTTTGGACCTCCGAGTTCTACGAACATTCCTTCTTTTCTAACTCTTTCTCCTTCAAACATTGGGGAAATCTCAAATGGGAATTCTGCCATTATTTTTCGCCTCCTAAATCCAAATTATAAAAGGGTAATTATCTCGTCCAGTGCTGCAATGTGGTCTTCTTTGCTAAGGTTTCCGAAAGACATTGTTGCATTCTGGATGTAATCTTTGCCTATTGAGATTGATTTTACGTCACTGAAGTTTTTAACTGCAGACAACACCTGGTTAATGTAGTATTTCTTGAATCCCAGGATAATGATTGTGTCATAGTTTCCATTGCCATCAAGCCCTGGCCAGTTGGGGTCTGTCAGGTAGAAACCAAGCGCGTGTGCGTTAATGTATTTGGCGTTAACATCCTTGCCTACAAAGCCATGCATCGAAGAGCCGGTTGCTGCAATCGGGATGTTTTTTGCCTGTGCGATCTTCACTGCGCGGTCCAGAACTTCTGGGCTGAGGGCTAAAGTACCTACCACTAAAAGAGGTCTCTTTGCCTTTGAAATGAGTTTGGCGGCAACTTCAGTGGTGATAGCTTTTGAGGTCTTTACACCATAGCTGGTGAACAGCTTTGTGTTCTTGGTAGTGTCAACCATCTTCAGGCCTCCTTGCAAAGTCTCTTGAGGTTAGTTGGCTGTGAAGAGACATCGAATTTAATCTTCGGGCCGGAAATGATCTTCTTCTTCTTCCAGTCAATCTCAAATCCATGTTCTGCTTCAAGTATCTTCAGGAGTGCTTCACGCTTGGAGAGTGGCAGGTCGGCTTCGTGCCTGACAAACTTCCACCAGTCTTCCGGCATAACGCCAAGATACTTCTCGCTGAGTTCTATCCAGTGGGTGAGCTTGATGGATCTGCCCATGTTGTTGTCGGATGGACGGATGCAGTTCTTTGCCATCATTACACAGGCTTCCTGCCAGGTCTCGGCAGTTGTGATGAGGAACTCTGGAGCTGGCGGGATATCCATTTCAGAACCGTTTCTGCCCTCGTAAACCTTCCACTTGCTGTCATCATAGGTCTTGGCTATCAGAGCTCTCCTGTACTTTCCACTGTGAGGTCCGAGCACTGCAGGAATACCATACATGTTGCATCCTGTACCGATAGCTGCTGCCTTCTGGGAGTAAGCACCCCATGCAAGACCTACTGCGCCCACACGGTTGAGTGTATAGTCAGCGATTTCAGCGAGGTTGCCTGAGAGGTTTCTGCCTGCAAAGATTGCAGCGACCTTGTGGGCTGTACCTGAAATGTGAGAGTTGGAGACGCATGATCCGGTGTTGAGGATGTTACCTTTCTCGAATCTGCCCGGGAACCTCTCGTAGAGGGTCTTGCCGTCAGCATCCTTGTACATACCAATGTCCATTGCAGAACATCCGGAAACAGCAACCAGGTAGTTCCTGTTAAGGAATTCTTCAGCAATGTTGTATACGTCCCTGGATCCTGCGGGGTAGTTGGAACATCCGATGATTGCGATAACACCAGGAGTTGTACCCATAACAAGGTTCAGACCTTCTGCTCTGATCTCGGGGTCGCTTACCTGACCTCTTCCGGCTCTTACCAGACCTTTCTCTTCGGCAATAGCCTTCAGGGATGCTTTCTCGATCAGGCTAAGGATGGGTATTTCCTTGTTACAGACCTGTTCACACCTGCGGCAGCCTATACAGAGGTCGTGAAGCTCTTCAAGAGCAGAGTAGTCTCCTCCCTTTGCTACTGCGATTGCTGCTGGGATTGCCAGTTCTTCTGGGCATGCAAGTGCGCATTCTCCACATTCCACACACTTGGAGACAAGAGCTACCATTTCCTCGTCAGTGGGGATGGCTGAGATTCCTTCACGGAGAGGAGCCATTTCCATAGCAAGTCTGGGCACAAGCTCTCCCAGCTTGTCGTAGTCCAGCATTACGCAGCCCGGCATCTTTCCGGTCTTGAGGTCTTCTATGATTGCATCAACATCATCATTGGTCCTGTCTGGCAGGCCGTACATGATCTTTTCATTTGATGCGATGATGGGTATCTTGAGTTTCTGGCCTTCAGCTACGAGGTCGGCCCTTACACACTGTTCGTCAAGGACAATTACATCAGGAATTCCGGAGCGTACAACCTTCAATTCCTTTGAAATTGTACCGACAATCTTTGCATAGGGGGCTTTCCTGTCTTCTCTCTTGTACCTGGTCATGTCGAATGCGGTACAGCAGAGCCCTCCGATTTCCATCTTGTCAGTCAGGCCATGTTCTTCCATGTAGTCCATGATGTAGGTGACACCGGCAACGTTGTGCCCTATGGCAATGATAGTCGGCTTTGACTTGTCAATTGTTCCCATACCTACTTCTACAAGCGGGGCTTCGGGGTCAGATTTCGGGAATCCAAGTGCAGTGACCTGAGCAATATCGGAAACTTCCATTCCTACATGGTCCAGAACTCCAGCAAGCATTGACTTGTTGTCGTAGTCAATTGCAGCTCCTTCCTGACCTGCGTGTATGGTTGCAAGAAGCTGGCCAAGCTCTTCCTCGACATACTCCATAATGGGTTTGAGGTCGCCAAGGGTCTTTGGCTGTTCACCTGTGACAAGCTGAATGTTGGGGGCAATCACATTTGAGGCACCCATGTTAATCGGCATGTCCTCCCCAAAGAGCTCAATAATGTGATCCAGCAGGTGGCGTCCGTGGGCGCTGTGGCAGGCACATCCTGTAATGCAGCGCAGGAAGAACTCTCTTGCAGTCTGACCTTTCATGTCAATACCGCAGGCACCTCTCTTGTTTCCTTCCAGGTTACACGGTCCGAATGTACAGTAGCAGCACTGGTCACACATTGGGGTGTAGACAGGCTCATAGCGGTCGAACAGTGTAAAACTCCAGTCCCTTAATGTAGCAATTGAGGGGTAGGGGGTCGGACCCATCGGGCCTAGCTCTTTTACTTTTTCTTCAGCAGCCTCCTTTGCTGCCCCTACAATGTTGTTAATAGTGATCTGAACGGATTCCAGATCTTCTATAGAAAAACTCCCGGTAGTTAGTTTGCTCATCTGAGCTTTACCTCCTAAATTTGTTTAAAGTAAGCTTCGCCATGACGACTGCAGTCATGATGTACAGCAAGTTCTTAATGATTATACATTATATTTTTTGCCGTCTGCTTTAAACCTGCAATCGTTTAATGACGTCCTCTGGCAAATCATTTTAAGCTCTCTATTTGAACTTTAAACACTTTGCCATTATTTTTTCAAATAAAAGCGTTTTTATAGGGAATATTTTCTTGTAAAAGTCGTTTTTAGGGCATTAATCCTCTTCCAAACCCTTTTTTACGCCCTGTTTCTCAAAAAAACCGTTTTTGCCAACGATTGAGACCTTAATATTGAGCAGAGGTCGCTACCGATGGATAATAAACACTAATTAAGTGACTAAATGTACCAAATCTATATAACATTTTCTAATTTGTAATACCATATTCGAGATGGGTAAAAATGGAATGTGGAGGCTTATTCTTCTTAAAAAAAACCTCAAAGATTCTTTGTTTCAAAAAAATGCTCAATGTCGCAGCATGCTGTTTTTCAAAAGAAGTATTCTTGAGCCTCGATAGTTTTTTCTTTTGATTTTAATATTTGTTATTTATAATATCATTTTTTCGTAATGATGACAAATAATTTTAAAGATTCTTCTTATTTGGACTGCATATTTTGCAGAACTAAAATTCAATCTATTCTTATCTATTTTTGAATATATTATCCATTATAATCTTTAAATTTATTATATTTATTTTTCTAATGAAAATATCAAAACTTATTTATATCGGGACTGTGTTAAAACTAATTTGCAAAGTAAACGCTGTAAACCGTTTTCATGTTTTTTCACCTGGCATTATCAACTATAATTTTCTCACTTAAATATTAATTGATGTATTCTTTGATCTAAATAATAATTCTCCTGATAAAATATGCCCTTAAATTTATATGCACTTTATACTTAATACTGATAAGCTTAAATTATGACTTGAGAATAATATTTAACATGTGGGGAATTCTGGCGTTATCTGCGGGTTTCTAACATTTAATTGAGGAATGGAACGATTATGACAGCTTTTTCAGGATATGAACCTTTTATTGTGCAGTTTATTTACTGGCATTTGTTCCTGAGCTTATGTTTGGATAATATTCTTGTGTTTAGACGTCATTCTTATATTTGAATAATATTCTGATGTGTTTTAAGGCATTATAAATTCCATTTTATAAATTGCCTTATTTAACCAGGTACTTTTACTCACCAACTTTATACTGGAATAAAATAGAGAGTAATTAGAACATGTTTAACCGCGATACACCATATGAGTCCCGAAGCGGAACTGCTGACAGGATAAAAAGCTCTGTCTCTGCGAGTCCGTCGATGGCGATCATTTTCCTGTGTGTAATTTCTTTCCTTCTGGAAGTAGTCCTTATGAGTGTGGCTCCGAACCTGGGGTATCTCTATATGAGCACTTTCCAGTTTGATCCCAATTCACTTCTGACAAGACCCTGGACGCTTGTCACATATATTTTCCTGCACACCGGATTGCTACACCTTCTTTTTAATATGATTGTCATGTACTTTTTCGGAACCGCACTCGAGCGAAGGGTAGGGAATAAACAGCTTCTCGGGGTCTTCTTTACTGCAGGAATCCTTTCTGCAATAGGGTACACTTTCTTAAGTCGGCCCATTTTTGGCATCTCGCCTGGTTCCATGATTGGCGCCAGCGGAGCCATTTACGGGGTCTTTGCAGCTCTTACCGTACTTGAGCCGAACCTCAGGGTATATGTTTATTTTGTCCCCATGCGTTTAAAACATGCTCTATTGCTCTTTGCCATTCTCGATTTTTTAATGGTTAATTCGTCGGATATGATAGCCCATACTGCCCACCTGAGCGGGCTCTTTGTCGGGCTTTATATAGGTTTTCGTATGAAGAAAATGCATGATAAATACAGGGTAATGAGGTACGCTGGCAGGTGGTAAGGCTGGAAGGAGAGATTTTTTCTCAGGACAGGTACTATCATCCCAGACCCGGTCCCGGGGAAAAAATTCCAGTCCAGATCTTAAATTTCAGCCGTGTCTTTGCAGCCTGGTCTCCAAAGATGAAAGCCACCCTTTTTTTTGAAAAAGCCCCTGAAGAGTCTGAGGAAAATGGGCTTAAAAGGGTAAGAGAAGCAGTCCTTCTTTATGTCTATGACTGGCTTGCGGGAAGGGAAGGAATAATAGAACTTACAAATGCAGAGTTCGAACAGTTTATGGAGGTCTATGAAGCTTTTCTGCAGAAATTAGGGGAAATCCAGTACAGAAGGCAGAAAAAGGGGCGAAAAACTGAAAACGTCTTTGAACTCCGGGAATCTTCTTTTATTATCCGCGAAGTTAAAAAAGGCCCGTTTTCAGATAAATTATAATTCTTAAATATATCTCAAATATATCTAGTGTTCTATAGCTAAAAACGTTCACTTTGGAGGGGCTTACTAATATCACAGGATTTATCTTCTCCTGGACAGGACAGAGTTTTCAGTCAAAACTCCCTGACCGGGTAAAATTAAGACCTGTTATTGCCAAAGTATGCAAATGTTTTACTACAGAAAAGCAAATATTTAGATATAATCAGATTATTACCCGAATTGCCGTGTATCAGGGTTTGGACCTGAAAACCGCCAGCTGTGAATTCACAATATATGAAGAACGAAGCTGCGACTTTCAGAAAGTAATAATAGAAAACCCATATCTTCAGACGTGAGATGGCTGCGGGGAACTCTACTGCCCTCACAGGTTAATTCTCCGTGAATAACCGGAAATTAACAGAAAAAAGATGCAGGTTGAGTAAAACTGTAAGGATCACAGAGGACATTGATAATGAAGCCTGTAAAGAGCGGACTTGATTCCATTTCTAAATACCTCCGTACTAAGAAAGAAGTCGGCAGGAGGAAAATAGGCCTTCTGGTGGACGGACCTAATATCCTCAGAAAAGAGTTTGATGTAAACCTTGAGGAAATAAGGGATGTCCTGAAGGACTACGGGAATATCAAGATCGGACGCGTTTTCCTGAACCAGTATGCCTCGGACAAGCTTGTTGAGGCTATTGAAAACCATGGACTTGAACCCATCATCTGTTCCAGTGATGTGGATGTGCGCCTCGCAGTAGAGGGCATGGAACTGGTCTACAATCCCAATATAGACACTCTTGCAATCGTAACCCGTGATGCGGATTTCAAACCGCTGCTGAACAAAGCAAACGAACACGGGAAAGAGACCATTATCTTCGGGGTTGAGCCCGGATTTTCCACAGCACTCAAGAACTCTGCGGATTATGTAATCCTCATGGACAAAAACCGCATGAGCGGTTATGATGAGGACGAAGAAGGGAAGCTTGATGCCTCGGACTATGAAGAATATCCCGAAGAAGAGAACGAAGAATCTATAGAAAAGACCTGATTCTCGGTCCAATTCTTCTTTTTAAGGGCGTTCTCTTATTTTTTAAGGATAATCCACATCTACGCCGAGAATATGTCTTTCTCCGGCAGACACATCCCTTGCTATCTCGGCACAGCCGATTGCAGCATGCCATTTGCCTAAACTAAGGCATTCCTGGCCCAGGTGTCTGCTGATTTTTTCCTGCATATATTTTACTTCTCCTACCGAACCTGCAAGGAAGACAGTTCCGGTAACTTCGTACTCTTTCAGGAGAAGCTGCATTGAAGCAATTTCCATAGCTGCAAAGAGGGCTATGGTATCAAGGGCAAGCAGGGCAGGTTCTTCCCCTTTTTCGGCTGCATTGAGCAGTTCTTCCCTGTCTTTATAGGGAGTCATCTTCAGGGCTCCTGCTTCTATGAACGCCTGATTTGCTGTCTGAAGCCCGTCATCAACATTTCTGATTGCCTGCAGATCAAGAGGTCCGTGATGGACTCCTGGAGCAAAAATACAGGCGTCTATTGCACCAATTACTTTTCCCGAAGCAACTGCAAGAGTCACAGTATTTGAGCTTATATCGGAAACTACAAAATCTTCATAGCCCAGGCACCGGATGTGGTATGCAATACCCAGCTTTTCAGGGCTTGTGAGATGGGAAAATACCTTCATTCTCGGGTCTACTTTGCTTTTCACGTGAAGGCCGGGAATAGCTACTGCCGGAATGCCGGAGTTTCTGATCGCATCAAAGACCCGCGTGCCTCCTCCGGTCTTTTTTCCTGCTCCTTCCGTACTCTGAAGCCCTCTTCCTTCAAGCTTCCTCACGTCTTTAATCTCGGAAAAGCCATCTCCCATGGAATAAGTCAGAGCGATCAGGTCAATATCTTCAGATTTGATTCCAAACTCTTTTTCGATAGATGCCAGAATTTCTTTTTCTGACATTGCAGCAGCTTCAGCCCTTCCAAGTTCAAAGGTCAGAACCTTTTCGCCTTCAATAAGTGCAAAACGCATTGCTGTTGTCCCGTGGTCAACTCCTATGAATGCCAAGTAATCTCTCCTGTAACGCCTCAGAGGGCATTTTTTAAGATTTCATTTAATTCGTTCATGATTCTGTCCCCCTCCTCAGCGCTACCAACTGTCGTCACCAGCCTGATTTCCTGAAAGCTTCTGCCTTCTGAAAGCAATAGCCTCAGGTTACCCCTTGCGTCAGCTCGCAGGACTTTTCCAGCAAGCTTTCCCCCTGCAACACCTTTTACGGAAATTACGGACGGAATTACTTTTTTTATCTCAGGATGCTGGCTTACAAGCTTTACTAGTTTTTTTCCAGCTCTTCCTCCAATTATTGTAGTGTGAGTTCCACCAAGTTTATTCTTTGAAGGGGGCTGAGCGTTTTCCTGTAAGCTGTCTTTATTATCTGTCATTAGTCAAACTGACCTGCTCGTTTATCGGTGCAATCCCTGTTCGCTTTACATGGACTGCCTTTTCTTTATACTCAGAAAAGTTCTTTTCCGTTTGTTCTTTTTATATTTATAATGTACATCTATTTACGCAGTACGAGCGCAAATATTTTAGAAATTCTTCAGGCTGTATGTATCTACTGTAGCAAAAAAGAGAACTCCAGACACTCAGGCACACTAATATCAATTAATATTAATGTGCCGGATTCTGGACCATTTTTCCGGCTTTTCAAGCTTCTATTCCGTAAATCCGGCGTTCAATAAAAATCAGATCTTTTCAAGTTCTTCCATACCTATTAGCTTTATATTGTTCTCTTCCAGCGTTTTTATGGCTTTCTGAGTGTCGTTAACCCGGACAATAAGAAGGGCTTTCTGGTCCCTGGTGACAAAAGCATAGGCATAGTCAAGGTTAATATTCGCTTCTCCGAAAACTTCCGCAATCCGGGACATGCTCCCAGGGACGTCTTCCATTTCCACTCCCAGGACGCTGGTTTCAGAAACTGTGAACCCGGCATCGTGGAGTACACGGTGCGCATAATCCGACTTGTCCACAACCATGCGAATTATTCCGAAATCTCCTGATTCGGCAATGGTAAAAGCTCTTATGTTTATGCCTGCATTCTTCAATTTATTTGCCACGCTTGCAAGTCTGCCAGGTTTGTTTTCCGCAAAAAGGGAAATTTGTTTTATCACTTTTTCTTCCATTCCAGCACCCATGTCCTTTTATCCCTTATTTCTTCAGTTTTATTCTTTTCCTACAGAATCAATTAAAATTTTATTCCTTTTTTTCCTGCTTTTTCAGTTCCTTATTTTAGCCTCTTATTCCTTTTCTCATGTTTTCATCAGAATATAATATAAGTTTCTGTGTGTATTTTAAACTTACATGTGTGTTGTTTTTAGATATTGAGGCACGGTCTGGATTTTAAAGAGGAAATTGAAAAAGGAACTGAAAAAAGAACAACGGAAAGAAACAATATTTTAGATCTTTTTCCGTTATTCTTTTTTCTGGAAAATCAAATCTCTTGACCTTTCCTGGATCTTCAGATTAAAACTTTCAGATCTTCCTCTTGTCTATAACTTTCTTTGATTTTCCCTCCGAGCGCGGCAGGGTGCCGTGTTCGACAAGTTCTACCTCAACTGCAAGGTTCAGCACGCTCTTTAAAGCGCTTGCAATCTTCTTTTTAAGTGCCATCATGTCCGACATCCTGTCACTGAAGGCTGACTCGTGCATCTCAATCTGGACCTTCATTGAGTCAAGAGGTCCTAGTCTGTCCACAATAATCATGAAGTGGTTCCCGACTTCCGGAATGTTCATCAAAACCGATTCGACCTGGCCCGGGAAGACATTTATGCCGCGCACGATAATCATATCGTCCGAACGTCCGCTGATGCGCGTGATCCTCGGATGAGTCCTGCCGCATTTGCAGGGTTCAGACAGTTTTTTAGTAAGGTCTTTGATTTTGTAGCGGATAAGTGGATTTGCTTCTTTTGCAAGGGTAGTTATTACAAGCTCCCCCGTTTCGCCATCAGGCATGGGCTCTCCTGTCTCAGGATCCAGAATCTCTACAAGGAACAGGTCACCCCATATATGGATGCCGCACTGTTCATTACATTCTGTAAAGAGAGGGCCGCTGAGTTCCGAAGTCCCGTATATATCATAGGCTTTAATCCCTGACTCTTCTTCGATTCTCCTTTTGAGTTCCTCAGACCAGGGTTCAGCCCCGAAAAAGCCCACCTTTAATTTAGTATCATTCCTTATACTGATGCCCTCTTTCCTGGCAGTTTCAATCATGTATAAGAAGTAAGATGGAGTGCAGGCTATGGCTGTCGTGCCGAGATCTACCATAAGCTCAAGCTGGCGTTCGGTGTTCCCTGAACTTGTGGGGAGTACAGTTGCTCCAAGTTTTTCACTTCCATAGTGGGCGCCGAGCCCGCCTGTAAAAAGCCCGTACCCGTAACTTACCTGAAGTATATCATCTTCTCCCACGCCCACGGAGGTAAAAGCCCTGGCAAGGGACTCTGCCCAGTTGTCAATGTCCCTGCGTGTATACCCGACTACAGTCGGTTTACCCGTAGTACCCGAAGAAGCATGGAAGCGGGCGAGCTTTGAGTTGGGGACACAAAACATTCCAGTAGGATATGTATCTCTGAGATCCTGCTTATATGTAAAAGGTAATTTCCTTACATCTTCGAGAGTCTGGATATCTTCCGGGCGAACCCCATGTTCATCAAACCTTTTTCTGTAAAAAGGAGAATTCTCATACACATAATGTACAAGTTTTTTCAATTTTTCTTCCTGCAACTTTCTCAAGTCGTCTACAGGCATTGTCTCGATTTCAGGATCCCAGTATTCTGGCATTTTTTCACGCTCTTTGTTCTTTATTTAGAGACTTTTTTGTTTCAGGCCGCGTCTCTCCTGGCCCTTTTTTATGTATATTTTTCATTTCATGCCCCTTGAGGTCATGCTAAGATGATATCTCTTTTCATCCCGGAAAGTTGAGACTCTTCCGATAGGATGCGAACTTCCGGCAGATATAATAATGAAAGGTTAAGCTGGATTCTCATATAAATAATAGTTGTTGCTGTTGAATGGAAAAAAAGACCTTATTCAGCTTAAATTGAGGATATAACAGAGAAGACCTGAGAAAAAAAATAGTAACTCTAAACCGAAAGAAAAATTGAAGTATTTTTACCATCTTTTATTGTTGATATTTTTATCCATCTTTTATTGTTTTATCCAGTTTGTTTTCTTTATTGTTCATCCTCATTGCTTTCAATCTCATCCTCAGAAATTTCTTTTGCAGTTGTTCCGAGGGATTTCTCAAGGATTTTCTTTGTCATCTCCCTGCATTTATGCAATACTTCTTCCATATTGGCAATTATATCTATTCCCGCAGCTCCTGAATGCCCGCCGCCGGTGCCGTTATATTCATTGCTTATGTCTTCCATCAGCTGACCGAGGTTGACTCCCGCATTTACAGCGTCGCGTTTTGCCCTTGCACTGACTCTGACACTGTCTCCTTTTGTAGTGCCGACAAAAGCCACATCAGCTCCTATGTTGATAAGCATGGAAGAGGCAGAGCCTCCGAAAGAACTCACATGAGAAGAAGCTATAATCATATCTCCTACCCGGTCGAGTTCAACCCTGCTCGCTGCTTTCAGGATAGCTATGCGCATTGAGATATCCTGAGGGGTGGCAGCCATCAGGTCAAGAACTTCCCCGTACTCAACTCCGCTGGCCTCTATAATTTTTGCCACCGTTTTGAACGTATCAGCCGATGCATGCTTAAAATGTCCTGTATCTGTAACGATACCTGTAAGCATGCCAATTCCCATCCTGCGGTTAATCGGCGCTCCCATGACTTTCAGGATATCATAGACTATCTCTACAGTCGAAGTTGTGTTCCTGTGCAGGAAAAATTCTGCATTCTCGGTAAGGGCTGTAGTAGTATGGTGGTCAATTACGCAGTAACTGGTCAGCTCTATATCGTTTAGCTGTGCTTTTGTCGAGGTATCAACCACGACAACAAAACCGTAATTTGCAGGGTCTGGCTTATCCACTACTTCAATTCCAAGCCTGTCGATCAGAACGGTTGCTACACGGTTACATCCGTCTACAAGCCCGACTGTTCCACCCAGGGCCTCTGAAAGAGCAAAAGCACTGCTAACAGCATCCGGATCTGCATTCCTGTGACACAAATATAAAATGTTTCGATAGTCAAGGAGCCGGTTAAAAAACTCCGCTTCATCAACTCGCATTGTCCACTCTGGCTACCGTTTTTTATAGATTTCGAGAATCCCGAATCCCGGGATCTCGGCACAATCTCCGTTACAGCTATAGTTCTGTGCTGTATTACATTGTAAAAAATAAAAATTATTGTGCTCTGGGTCCAAGTGCCTGCTGGATCTGCTCCTGAAGCTGCTTGAAGCGGGCAGTGAGCCTTTCTTCCTGCCTGGAGATAGACTGAAGCCTGAGAGAGAGGGTTTCTTCCCTGTCTTTAAGTTTTGAAACGGACTCCTCTTTGGTTGTTTTTATTACCAGTTCGCCGACATTCCGGTAAATCACCGCGTCGTCAGCCAGTCTTTCCAATTCATCAAGAGCCATTTTGGACTCTTTTTGCATAGCTTCAATCTGAGATTTTTGCATGGACAGAGCCTGAACCTGCTGCTGTACCTGCTGAAGCTGTGCTATCTGGTTCTGGATTTGAGGAGGTAATTCTGCAGTCATTGTAGTTTTCACCTGAGTCCTCAATAAACCTGAAGGGATTTTAATGTTTCTGTCTTTACAGCTTCTGAAAATTCCATCTACTAAGAAAAAGATTAAAAGCGCCTGCCAAAAACTTAAACAACAAGTTCAACTTAAATAATGACATTCTAAAAATTAGACCAATCTAAAAGAGACTGACTGACTAAATATATCTACAGGATTGTCTACAGCCAGAAATCCCTGCTATACCAGCAGGGTTTATAAATCCCAAAATCTTCTGGCAAAGGATAATCATAAATGGACATATAATATTCCGCATTAAACAGATTAATTAGCTAACAGGTTCAGTGGAATCCAAACTCAAAAGCATTCACAGGATTAACCTGTGCTTTTCAAACTGAAGTTACATATTAAAGCAAGATTCAGAATAGCAAGATTCAGGAGATTTCTAAAATGAATAATAATACTAATAATACTAAAAAAAGTGGAAATCTTGAAGAAATTCAATCTCTTCTGGAAAAGTTTACAAATGCCCATGGAATTTCCGGTTTTGAAGGAGAGGTCCGGAAACTGCTTGAAAAAGAGCTTGAGCCCTACGTTGACAGCATGCGGGAGGACACTATGGGGAACCTTATTGCTGTTAAAGAGGGAAAAGGGCCTTCTATAATGCTGGCAGCTCATATGGATGAAATAGGGCTGATGGTCAGATATATTGATGAAAACGGATTCCTGCGCTTTGTCGGGATCGGAGGATGGTTTGACCAGACTCTTCTGAATCAGAGAGTTATCGTACACGGCAAAAAGGGTCCAATTTATGGAGTTATAGGTTCCAAGCCTCCTCATGTGATGAAAGATGAGGACAGGAAAAAGCCCGTGAAACTTGAGGATATGTTTATCGACATCGGAGCAAAGGACAGGGAGGACGCTGGAAACCTCGGAGTCGAGATGGGCACTCCGATTTCAATCGACCAGGTATTTGCGCCTCTTGCAAATGGGAAAGTTACTTCAAAAACTTTTGATAACCGTGCAGGAGTTGTAATTCTTATTGAAGTCATGAAAAGGCTTCATGAGCGTAAAATCGAAGCAAATGTCTATGCTGTGGGCACAGTTCAGGAAGAAGTGGGGCTTAAAGGAGCAAAAACCTGTGCTTTCTGTATCTGTCCTGATGTCGCCCTAGCTCTTGACACCACTATCCCGGGAGATCATCCAGGTATCAGCAAAACTGATTCAGCCCTTGAACTGGGAAAGGGGCCCGTAATCATTGTAGCAGATGCATCTGGAAGAGGTCTCATTGCTCATCCCCAGGTTCTCAAATGGCTGAGAGAAACCGCGGATGAAAACAAGATTCCTTATCAGCTGGGCGTAGGTTCCGGCGGCACCACGGATGCCACATCAATACACCTCACAAAGGAGGGCATTCCTACAGGTACGGTCAGCATAGCCACACGTTATATCCACTCACCTGTAGAGGTTCTGGATACGGCAGATATAGAGGCATGCATTTCCCTGATCGTAAAGGCAATAGAAAAAGTTCAAAAATATTTCTAATCCTTCATTCTTTATTTTTTAAGGCGAATTTTCAGGGCGAATAGCAGGATGATTTTCCTGCTTTCAACCTGTATGGCAGTGCCCTTAAGGGGGACTATCAACTGTAATTCTGTATGGAGAGCCTTCATCTGCTGCTCTTGCGGATTGGTGTGTTCTCCTCTCAACTCTGTTTTGCTATTTTTTCAGTTTCTGGATTCAGGGGTTAAACCGGCTTCTGTACTTTCTTTTTTTTAAAAAGTTATATTTATTGTTAACTGGAAACTAAAAATACTATGGTCTACCTATTGGAGAGAAGTTTCAGAAAACTCGGGGTAAGTTCGGGAATATTCCGGATAGAACCACGCTTCTGAGATAAATATATGTAACATATATACCGCAAAATGTGGTTTGCAAAATAGGGTGCAATTATATAAAATAGTAGCAATACTATATTTCCCTGTTTTGTAGAACCAATCTACCCAAGAAAAAGCCAAAACTGAGGGATTATATTATTCGAAAACATCCGCTTTCTGGATACTACTTTGAGAGACGGTGAACAAACACCTGGCGTAGCCCTGACCAGAGAGAAGAAGCTCTTAATTGCCCGGGCCCTTGATGAGATGAAGGTCAATGTAATCGAGGCAGGCTCTGCAATTACTTCCGCAGGTGAAAGGGAATCAATCAAGGCTGTAGCGAATGCCGGGCTTAATGCCGAGATCTGCAGCTACTGCAGGATTGTAAAAACGGACGTTGACCACGCTCTTGAGTGCGATGTCGACTCAATCCACCTTGTAACTCCGGTTTCTGACCTGCACATCAGGACGAAAATCAAAAAGGACAGGGATGCAGTAAGGCAAATTGCAGCCGATGTAACCGAGTATGCTAAAGACCACGGGCTGATTGTGGAACTCAGCGGCGAGGATGCTTCGAGGGCAGACCTTGACTTCTTAAAAGCCATTTATTCCGACGGGATCGATGCCGGAGCTGACAGGTTATGCTTTTGCGATACCGTAGGTCTTCTGGTTCCTGAAAAAACCACTGAAATCTTCCGGGACCTGTCTTCTTCCCTGAAAGCCCCTATCAGCATTCACTGCCACAACGACTTTGGTTTAGCTACTGCAAACACAGTCGCTGCGCTGGCGGCAGGAGCAAAACAGGCTCATGTGACAATTAACGGTTTAGGGGAAAGAGCCGGAAACGCCTCTCTTGAAGAAGTCGTAATGTGCCTTGAGTGGCTGTACAAATATGACACCGGCATCAAGCACGAGCAGATATACCGAACTTCAAGGCTTGTAAGCCGCCTTACCGGGGTTCCAGTCTCACCCAATAAAGCCCTTGTGGGAGGAAATGCCTTCACTCACGAAGCAGGGATTCATGTGCACGGGCTTCTGGCTGACAAGGCTACCTATGAGCCGATGAGCCCTGAATATATTGGGCGGCAGCGCCAGATCGTGCTTGGAAAACACGCTGGAAGAAGCTCTGTTGCCCTTGCTTTAAAGGAGATGGGGCTTGAGGCTGATGAGGCTCAGACGGAAGAGATTTTCAACAGGGTCAAACAGATGGGCGACCAGGGAAAACATGTTACAGATGCTGACCTGCAGACCATTGCAGAGACTGTGCTTGATATCTACAAAGAACCTCTGGTAAAATTAGAAGAGTTCACCATCGTATCCGGAAACCGTGTGACTCCAACCGCTTCCATAAAACTCAATGTAAAAGACAGGGAGATCGTACAGGCAGGGATCGGAAACGGGCCTGTGGATGCAGTAATCAATGCTATCCGTAGAGCTGTAAGTTCCTGTGCTGAAGACGTCATTCTTGAAGAGTACCATGTGGATGCGGTTACCGGCGGGACCGATGCCCTTGTAGAGGTAAGGGTAAAGCTTTCCAAGGAAGGCAAGTCGATTACCGCAAGTGGGGCAAGAACGGACATTATCATGGCTTCCGTAGAAGCTGTAATGAACGGGCTGAACCGCCTTATCCGGGAAGAGTAATTAATAAAAGGACGTGGAACTTCAAAGGTTTCTCAGGAGGACTTTTCTGTCCTCTCTTTTTTCTGTTTGAAGAAATTTTTGAAATCGGGGTCTATGGCGCTTTGAAAAGTCGGAGAAACCCTTATCCATATATAACATGATTGATTATGATATATTTGCAAAATTCGCAGTCAAAAAAGTGTGGATATGAAAGGTAAGATAGATAATATAGTATTTCTTATTAACACACCCTGACTGGATAGGTCTCATCTGAAATGTGAGTGTCCAGTTAGACCAGATCTCAGGAAATAAATAAGGAGATAAATAATGACAACCGGGTCAACAGAAAAAGTCAATGGTGCAAAGGCGCTTATAAAGTGCCTCGAAAAAGAAGGAGTTGACACTCTCTTCGGATACCCCGGAGGGCAGATCATTCCTTTCTACAATGAACTCTATGATTCAGACTTGCACCACATATTAGTACGCCACGAACAGGCAGCGGCTCATGCTGCGGACGGGTACGCCCGTGCTACTGGAAAGACCGGAGTCTGTGTATCCACTTCAGGTCCCGGAGCAACCAACCTGGTAACAGGCATTGCCACTGCATATATGGACTCAGTGCCAATTGTAGCCTTAACCGGCCAGGTACCAACCTCCCTTATAGGAAACGATGCTTTCCAGGAAGCAGACATTACGGGCATTACTCAGCCGATTACCAAGCACAACTATCTCGTGCAGAAAGCAGAAGATATCCCGAGGATTGTAAAAGAAGCCTTCCACATAGCATCTACCGGAAGGCCTGGCCCGGTATTAATTGACCTTCCAAAGGATGTACAGAATACAGAGATCGACTTACAGTATCCTGACAGGGTAGAGCTTAGAGGCTATAAGCCAACTTACAAAGGAAATACCCAGCAGATCAAACGCGCTGCCGAAGAGATCGCAAACTCCTGCAGGCCTATTATCTACGCAGGAGGAGGAGTGATCAGCTCGAACGCAAGTGCAGAACTCGTTGAGCTTGCCGAAACCATTATGGCTCCGGTTACAACCACACTTATGGGCATAAGCTCTATCCCGACCGAACACCCACTTTATGTCGGAATGCTGGGAATGCACGGGTGCAAGTACGCAAACTATGCGATTCAGGAGTCCGACCTTATCATTGCTGTGGGAGCAAGGTTTGACGACCGTGTAACCGGCAAAATCGAGTCATTTGCCCCCAATGCCAGGATTATCCATATTGATGTTGATCCTGCCGAGATTTCCAAGAATGTAAAGGTGCATGTCCCCATTGTCGGAGACGCAAAGCAGGTGCTCAAATCCCTGAATAAATATGTCCAGCGCTGCAAGTCAGAGGAATGGATTGAAAAAGTAAACCAGTGGAAGAAAGAGTATCCTCTCACTTACAGGAAGTCCCAGGATACTATAATGCCGCAGTTTGTTATTGAGCAGGTCTCCGAAGCCTGCAGGGACGCTATCATAGTTACCGAAGTCGGACAGCACCAGATGTGGGCTGCCCAGTTCTTCAAATACAGCAAACCCAGAACCTTCCTTACTTCAGGCGGGCTGGGCACAATGGGATACGGATTCCCTGCAGCTATGGGAGCCAAGGTCGGCAGGCCGGATAAAACTGTTATCAATATCGCAGGAGACGGCTCTTTCCAGATGAACTCCCAGGAGCTTGCAACTGTGGTCCAGAACGATATCCCGGTTGTTAACGTGATACTGAACAACGGCTATCTGGGCATGGTCAGGCAGTGGCAGGAACTCTTCTATGACAGGAGGTATTCCTACACCTTCATCAAGGGCAGTGTTGACTTCGTAAAGCTTGCCGAAGCATACGGAGCCCTGGGTCTGCGTGCAGAAAGACCGTCTGAAGTCAGGCCTGCAATTGAAGAGGCTGTCAGGTCCGGAAGACCGGCAGTTGTTGAAGTTATTGTCGAGTGCGAAGCAAATGTCTATCCAATGGTTCCGGCAGGGGCTGCAATTAACGAGATCATTGACCTGGAGGAACACTGATGAAACATACACTTGCAGTCCTTGTGGAAAATAAGTCAGGTGTGCTCTCGAGAGTTGCTTCGCTTTTCTCAAGACGCGGATACAATATCGACAGTCTTGCAGTGGGAGTTACCGAAGATCCTGACATCTCGAGGATAACAATTGTTGTGCATGGGGACGACCATGTTCTCGAGCAGGTAACAAAGCAGCTCAACAAGCTCATAGATGTTATCAAGGTCTCGGATATCGGGGCTGATGATGCAGTTGAGCGGGAACTTGCCCTTATTAAGGTCGCAGCTGATGTGGACACAAGGTCAGAGATTATGCAGATTGCCAACATCTTCAGGGCAAGGATTGTGGATGTTGCCCCCAAGTCCATGACAGTCGAGGTAACCGGCGACGAAAATAAGATTCAGGCAATCGAAAAACTTCTCCGCCAGTTCGGGATCAAGGAAATGGTCAGAACAGGCAAGATTGCAATGGTGCGCGGACCAAAGAAGGTTTAAATATTAAGGATAGGTAAAGAGAGGTAGCTGCTCAATTATTTTTTACAGATTGGGGCAGCCGGAAGCCTTTTCAATTTCTAAAGGTCTTCTTAAAAAAGCTCCGGGTTTCCGGCCTCTCTTTCGCTTTAAAAGACCTCCCGGGCCCAAAGACAGTGATTTTTTCGAAAATCATTTAATTCCAGGGAGATTTATTGTTTGTAAATCTGAATCCCCCTCAAATAACACAGGGAATCCAATTAGAAAAATTGAATCCAAAAATTAAGTCCTGAAATTAAATTACCAGCTAAATTATTACTTCTCAAGGAATAAAGGAGAATTTATTAGAAGATCAATAAGGAGAATCAAGAATGGCAACGATAATTTATGACGATGAAACTACTTTTGATGCACTTAAGGATAAGACCATCGCAATAATGGGTTACGGAAGCCAGGGCCATGCCCACGCCAGAAACCTTCACGAATCCGGGCTCAATGTTGTTGTCGGCCTCAGGAAAGGCAGCTCCAGCTGGGCAAAGGCTGAATCTGACGGTCTGAAGGTCATGACTGTGGAAGAAGCTGCAAAAGCTGCAGACGTTATCATGATCCTTCTTCCTGATGAAAAGCAGGCATCTGTTTACTATTCCCAGATCGAGCCCAACCTGAAAGCCGGGGATGCTCTTGTTTTTGCCCACGGTTTCAATATCCACTACAACCAGATAGTGCCTCCAAAGGATGTTGACGTCTTCATGGTTGCCCCCAAAGGTCCGGGACATATTGTCAGGAGGACCTACACCGAAGGCATCGGAGTTCCTGGTCTGATTGCAGTTTATCAGGACGCAACCGGAAAAGCCAGAGATCTTGCTCTCTCTTATGCCAAGGGCATAGGCGCAACAAGAGCAGGGGTTTACGAGACCACTTTCCGTGAAGAGACCGAAACCGACCTTTTCGGAGAACAGGTTGACCTCTGCGGAGGGCTTGCCTCACTTATTAAAACAGCTTTTGAGGTACTTGTGGAAGCAGGATACCAGCCCGAAATGGCTTACTTCGAAACCTGCCACGAAGTCAAACTCATTGTGGACCTGATCTACGAAGGCGGACTTGAGAGAATGTGGCACTCCGTTTCCAACACTGCTGAGTACGGTGGCATGACCGTTGGCCCGAAAATCATCAATGAAGAGTCCCGTGAAGCCATGTACGAAGCCCTTGAGAGGATCCAGAACGGCGAGTTCGCAAAAGAGTTCGTTCTCGAAGGCCTGGTCAACCACCCTGTGCTTAAAGCCATGGAGCGCCAGGAAAAGGAACACCCGCTTGAGGTTGTTGGAAAACAGATCCGCGCAAACATCCCCTGGCTCAACAAGAAAATTGATGACGACTGAGCGTGAAATTATTCTTTTTTTTCAGCCAGGTCAGTTAATATAGGCCTGGCAGGCTCTTTTTTTATAACTTTTCCCAGGTTACTGGCTTATCCGGCTACATATTTTTCTTAATGCACTTTTTGACCATTATTCATCGATTTTTCCAGTTTTCTGGTTGGATTTACTTTCCCGTGTGCGTTAAAGTTTCATAATTTAATGTAATATTTTAACCGAATACTCACAAATCTGAAATTGAAAACTCAGTTTGGAGACAAACTATGCCAGAATCAGGAGAAAACAAAGTCATTGAAACCATTTTGACTCGGCGGAGTGTCCGTGAGTTTAAAAACAGACCAGTCAGCAAGGACGAAATCAACACAATCCTCAATGCAGGCCGCTGGGCTCCTTCAGGTTTGAACAACCAGCCCTGGCGCTTTGTTGTTGTCAGAGATCCTGATACTATCCAGAAGCTCTCGGAATGCACCCATTATTCCGGCATCGTGGCAGGAGCTCCCCTCCTTATTGCAGTTTTTCTGGATAACGAACATTCTTACAGCAGGACAAAAGATGTTCAGTCAATAGGGGCTTCCATTCAGAACATGCTCCTCTCCTGCTGTGAACTCGGCCTGGGCGCGGTCTGGCTGGGCGAGATCCTTAACCAGAGTGAAAAGGTTAATTCAATCCTGGGCTGCCCGTCAGCACTCGAACTCATGGCAGTGCTTGCTATCGGAGAACCCGCTCCCGGAAAACGCAGTTCTGCAAGGAAACCCCTGTCTGAACTTGTATTTGAAGAAAAGTATAGGCAGAAATGGGAAGAATAAGCTCAGAATCCAGCAAAAAATTCGGGGATTTTTTAACCATTCCGGAAAAAATCCACTTTTGATCGGCTTTCGTTATAGTTGACTGCAGTTATTGATGCTGGTTATGTCTCATACTGGTATTTCTTCATACATTCCCCCGGATGATATCTTTTCTTTCATTTGATCATACAAAAAATAACTTTCATAACATTAAATATTATGAAATCAAAGAAAAGTATTAAATATAAGCTCCTCGTACATATAATATGTCTTGCGAACAGACGCAAAAATAGAAAACGCCTCCTAAATCTATTGCATGAACTTGCAATGCTGGAATTCCCCACCTGTAGTGCAGGCAGGTGTGGAGTTTCAGGTGCAAGGGGAGGCGAGAAAAACATCTTTCATTATTTTTCAATATAACACCTGCATTTCGCAGGTATGACAGGAAGTTATATTAATTCTGTAAATTCTGGTAATTCTCATCAGCAAAAAGATCTTTTAGTTCAGCAAATTGATTTTGGGATGCCAGTAACTGTTTTGAAACTTTTGTGGAAATTTTGAAATGTTTGTGCTCTGATTGAGGATTAAATTTATAAGCTATTTAGCACTATAAACAGCCAGTTAACTGACTGCAGCCTTATGAATCAGTTAACTGATCAGAGCTTTTCATAATAGGTCTGTGGTGTAGAGGATATCACTGGAGCCTCCGGAGCTCCGAACCTGGGTTCGATTCCCAGCAGACCTGCTACTGAATTTTCCTAATCCTGACCTGTTACCTGCCATATTTCGGATAAATCACTCTATTTTTAATTAATATAGGTCGATGTCATTAGATTTTCAGAAAATGTTCTCAAAAGGACAAAAAATATAATAAGAGAAAAGTAAACATATACAAAAGAGAAGTGTAGAAGGTTATAACATGGCTCACGGATTAAATCGTCGCTTCATGCGTGTAGGAAGAAGGAAACTTTCTTTAGTTCAATTAATTTTGATAGCGATAATACTGTATTTCTTGCTCCGGATCCTTCTACCACTTGTCTGGACTCTTTTTCTGATAGTTGCTTTAATTATACTCTTGAAAGTAGTGCTGGAAAGTCTTTGATCCCAATAACTCATTTCAATTTACTTTACCAGACTTTATAATAACTAGCCTCTTTATTTATCGTGAAGTATAGTTTTTAATGGAAAAGTTTATCTCCGTTGTGTCTCAATTTTATCCTATTCTTAAATAATATTTTCCAATGAGAGCATTCAAAATTACCTGGGGTTGAGAAACATGGGGGTAAGAAAGAAAATAATCATGTGTAAAAGCTGTCTGGGTCTTCTTGGAATTTTATTGATAACTTTTTTCCGGATGCGTGGAGAACGAAGCTTCTGCTGCGGAGGTAGAGAATAAAGTTTCTGCTGCAGACGAAATCAATACTTCTTTTTCACTTATCAACAGTGCTGAGACTCGAATTATGTCTGTAAGACAGGACATAGAGTCGGGCACCTATACTAATGCAAAAATGAATCTGAATGCCTCAGAGATTGATTTTGAGGAAGCCTTAAAGATTCTCAATAATGCCTCTTCGGATTATGAGGAGGAAATTCAGTACATTGAGACGTATAAAACTCTAGCTGAAGGCGGTCTGGATAGGGTTCATTCTCTGGAGAGTCTGATTACAGCTATGGAACACTTAGATAAATCCATGGCATATGCATCTTCAAAAGAATTCAACCTGAGCAGAAAAGAACTTGATTTAGTGAATGAAGCTTTAAACGAGTCTGCTGCTTCATCAATCTCGGCAAAAGAAAAAGTCTTTACGATCGATCCAGAGTCAGTACCGATAGAGCAAAAGAGTTCTATTATTCTGTTGAGAAAAGATCTGGAAGCCAGCGAAACTATGCACAGCGAATTAAGAAAGATGATGAGCGGAATATACCCATATATGGACGGGCTTGAGTATTTTTCAAATGGACTAGAATATGCTGAGGCTGAGAAATGGAATAAAGCTGCTAACGAATTTGGGAAAGATTCCGATCAGTTTTCAGAATCTCATGCTATTTTGGAGAAACTGAAAGATTCGGAGTATTCAGAAGTTTCCATGGGAGCCATCGAAATATGTGGAGTTTTGACACAGCTTGAAGAAGACTTACCACACCTTGAAGCCGGTTGCAGGTATATGGAAAAAGACCGTTATTCTCAGGCTGAAAAAGAGTTTGATAAAATTCCTAGCTTTTGAGCAAACAGTTAAAACAAAGTCATAAATAAAGGATGAGATAAAAGTAGTAACAGAATATTTTTTTCAGTTTTCTTTTATCTCATTACCTTCCTGTTATTTTCACTGTTTTTACTTTTCTTTCAAATACTCATCAATTGCCTTTGCCGCCTTTTTGCCTGCGCCCATCGCACTGATCACGGTTGCCGCGCCTGTTACAACATCTCCGCCGGCAAAGACCCCGCACTTGGAGGTTGCTCCGGTCTCTTCGTCGGCAACGACAGTTCCTTTTTTGTTCTGCTCAAGTCCTTCCGAGCCTTTGAAAATTATCGGGTTTGGAGAGGTGCCTATCGCAATAACCACAACGTCTGCCGGCACAACGAATTCCGAGCCTTCTACAGGGACAGGGCTTCTCCTTCCTGACTTATCTGGCTCACCAAGCTCCATTTTTATGCACTCGACGCCTGTAACGTTGAACTTCTCGTCACCAAGGATGCGGACAGGGTTTGTAAGAAGTCTGAAGGTGATGCCTTCTTCTTTGGCGTGCTCGATCTCTTCACGGCGGGCTGGCATCTCGTCTTCTCCGCGGCGGTAGACTATGCTCACTTCATCGGCGCCCAGGCGGAGAGCAGAGCGGGCAGAATCCATTGCCACATTTCCGCCACCTACCACCACAACATGCTTTCCCTGCCTGACCTTTGTATCATATTCAGGGTCATAGGCTTTCATGAGGTTCACGCGGGTAAGAAATTCGTTTGCGGAATATACACCGTTTAAGTTTTCGCCTTCAATTCCCATGAAATTGGGAAGCCCTGCGCCGGTGCCGAGGAAAACGGCATCGAACTCATCGCAGAGTTCGTCCAGGGTCTTGATCCTGCCGATAATATAGTTGGGCTTGACCTCAACACCGAGTTTTTTGATGTACTCCACTTCCTGCCGAACGATTTCTTTTGGCAGCCTGAACTCGGGGATGCCGTAACTCAGAACTCCTCCTGCTTTATGCAGAGACTCAAAGATTGTCACTTTGTGCCCGAGTTTTGCCAGGTCTGCTGCGGCAGTAAGCCCTGCAGGACCGGACCCCACAACTGCTACTTTCTTGCCTGTGGGAGGCATGACCTCAGGAGACTTTACGCCTTTTTCGCGCTCGTAGTCTGCGCAGAAACGCTCAAGCCTCCCTATTGCAACAGGCTGTCCTTTCTTTCCGAGTACGCAGAGGGCTTCACACTGTGTCTCCTGGGGGCAGACGCGACCGCAGATTGCAGGAAGGGCGTTTGTGGCTTTGATTTTCTCGATAGCTCCTTCAAAGTTCTCCTCACAGACCAGTTTAATAAAGCCCGGGATATCAACATTCACAGGGCAGCCTTCAACACATTTTGGGTCTTTGCAGGAAAGGCATCTGGAAGCTTCGGCAAGGGCATCTTCTTTTGTGTAGCCGAGGGCTACTTCATTGAAGTTCTTTCTGCGCTCCTCTGCAGGCTGCTCTGGCATAGGGGTTCTTTCTTTCTTTGCTTTTCCCGGTTTTTCTCCGTGTAATTCTTGCATTTTTCATCCCCTCCTTCTCAGTGCAGTCCGCACCTGCACTCCTCTTCGTACTTTTCCACAGCTTTTGCTTCTTCGCCGCGGTACATTGCAAGCCTGTTCATAAGCTGGACGAAATCGACTTTTCTCGCATCAAACTCAGGGCCGTCAACGCAGGTAAACTTCGTTTCTCCACCGACAGTAACCCTGCAGCCTCCGCACATCCCTGTTCCGTCCACCATTATGGAATTCAGGCTGACAAGAATTTCCACGTCATAGGGGGAAGCAACCCCTGCCCCTACCTTCATCATAATCGGGGGACCTATGATTACAACTCTTGCAACCTTCTCGCCGCTGTCCAGAATCTTTTTCATAATATCTGTCACAAATCCGTGGTGCCCTTTTGACCCGTCATCGGTTGCTATGTACAGTTCGGAACTGGCTTTTTTCATCTCTTCTTCAAGGATCAGGAGATCTTTATTTCGGGCTCCGATAATTGAAATTACCCTGTTGCCCGCATTTACATAAGCCTTTGCCTGAGGGTAAATAGGGGCAACACCTACTCCTCCTCCTACAAGAATCACAGTACCGAGCTTTCTAACATCAGCAGGAGTTCCCAGGGGTCCGACAAAATCTTCAAGGGAATCGCCTGCAGAAAGCTTTGCAAGCTGCTTTGTGGTTTTGCCCATTTCTTGAAAAATTACAGTAACCGTGCCTGTCTCTCTCTCAAAATCAGCAATTGTAAGAGGAACTCTTTCCCCCCTTTCATCAATCCTGAGGATTATGAACTGTCCGGCTTTTGCAGCCTTTGCCACATCAGGAGCAACTATTACCATTTTATGCACCGATGGAGCAATTTCTTCCTTTTCCAGTATTCTATATGCCATAAGATCACATTTTCCTGAGTAAAAGCATATCTTCTGAACAAATGATAGGGTAAATTTAAATGTAACTGAGCTTTGTGAAAATTTTTGTCCCTTTACCTTTCCGCGTGGACGTTCTCCTTATACTGATTAATGGGATATATATTCTCCCAGATGGTTTCAATTATTCTGCCTGTATTGCATTATCTTTCTGGTTAACTTAAAAATGCCTGCTTTTTTGACTTTATGTCCGAAAACGAGCAGGATTTTTTCTGATTTCCTGTCCTTTCTACAAAAATTTAATAAATCTGGTGGGTATAATAAAATTAGGGGCAAATTTCCCATATCCTTTTTAGCCGGGAATAGTAGAAAGGAGGGATGAAAGAAAAGAGAACGCAGGGGCATGAAATAGAACCATACGGTTCAAAGGCAAATCAAGATATTCTACTCAAGAGACTGTTTGCTCGCCGTGAAGGGATCTGATAATCTGTCTTAAAATCCCATAAATTAAGGATTGTTGAAAATATAATCCTGCAAGGCCTGAAAATTGGGAGTCCTTCAAAGGTTAACCGGATCCTGGAATGTTGGATTAAAACCTGATGTATATGCATAATATTTTTTGAAGTTAAGCTGATTAGGGGAGTTGAAGATATGCCAGAACACAAGAAAAAGCCTCTTGTAAGTTGCGATAAGTATGATGAGGAAGAGAAAAAGGAGCTTCTTAAGGAAGAAGTGAAAAGCGTTGAAGAAGCTAAAGTTGAGCCAATACACCCCTCTGAACAGAGAGGGGGAAAAAAGAAAGGTCTTCTTGACACGTGCAAGTAAACAGTTGTTTCTTACTTTTTAATTTTTTTGTTTTTTCCTTTGGCATGAAAGTGCTCTAAAGTACTTTCATTCTTTGGGCATGTTATTCGAAGAATATGAGGTGCGTTTTTTGAGCATGTTATTCGAAGAATATCATGAGCGTTTTTTAACATATGCTTTTTAACATATGCTTTTTATTTCATAAGCATCGGGAAAAGCTTATTTAACGGCTTCTTTATATATTGCTTGAAAATCATGTTTTAAGGTTCCAGTATCTGATTTATTATGTTTGGTCCAGAAATTATCTCAAAAACTTTGCTACTTCAGAAAAATCTATTTATTAATAGAGAGTGGCGTATACATACGTTAGATGGATTTTATCAATACTTAAAGGAGATGACAGGATTAAGTCGATAATTCTTGCCGGCGGCTCGGGAACAAGACTCTGGCCTCTCAGCCGGGAAATGTATCCCAAACAATTTTTAAAATTCGGTGCCACTTCACTTTTTCAGGAGACGGTGCTTCGATGTCTTGAGATTTCAGGTATTTCAGAGATTTTTGTTGTAACAAACGAAGCCCAGAAATTTTTCGTGATAGGGCAGATCAAAGAGATTGGATACTCCCTCCCTCCTGAAAATGTTCTGATTGAGCCTGAAGGCAAGAACACCCTTCCTGCAATTTTCTTTGGGATGAAAGAAATTGAAAAAAAATTCGGGAATTCTGTTGTAGGAGTGTTCTCCTCAGACCATGTACTTGATAAAACTGCAATGGAAACGATTTCTTCAGCTGAAAAGCTGGCTTCGGATTATCTGGTCACCTTCGGTGTAGTCCCTACGTTCCCTCACACGGGATACGGCTATATTAAAGCCGCAGAAGCCTGCGGGCCTGGTTACAGGGTATCGGAATTCAGAGAAAAGCCTGATTTTGAAACCGCACAGAAATACATGGAAGAGGGCTGCCTCTGGAACAGCGGAATGTTCCTCTTTGAGACCCGGCTCTTTTTTGAAGAAGTAAAAAAACATGCTCCTTCGGTTTATGACTGCTTTGAGAAAGGTAGAGATATTAACGAAATTTATGATTGTGTGGATAACGTCTCCATTGACTACGGCATAATGGAGAAATCCGATAAAGTTGCGGTTGTAAGGCTCGACCAGAAATGGAGTGACCTTGGAAACTTTGCTGCAATTTATGACGAACTGGAAAAAGATTCTGTAGGAAATGTAATCCATGAATGTGACCCTGTGCTTCTTAACTCAGATGGGAATCTGGTATATTCTAAATGCGGTAAAATTGTTTCCCTGATTGATGTTAAGGACATGGTTGTCGTTGACACCAGCGATGCCCTGTTAATCTGTCCCAAATCCAGCAGCCAGAAAGTAAAAGAAATAGTCACCGAGCTGAAAGGCAGAAAAGATGAACGGGCTTTTGTCGGGCAAACAGTCTACAGGCCCTGGGGTTCATATACTCTGCTTGACGCATCTCCAGGGCACAAAATTAAGAATATCACTGTACTCTCGGACCATAAGCTGAGCCTTCAATTACATTACCACAGGAGTGAGCACTGGGTTGTTGTAAAAGGCATGGCATGCGTGGAGGTTGACGGAAGGCAGTTCTTCCTCAGGCCAGGAGAAAGCACGTTCATCAGAGCCGGACAAAAACACAGGCTGTCTAATCCCGGAAAAGTCCCTCTTGAGATTATTGAGGTGCAGTTAGGAGAGCTTGTGGATGAAGAGGACATTGTCAGGTTTGATGATGTATATGGCAGAAAATGAGGAAAAAGGATGAAAATAATAAATACTGAAATAAACGACCTCTTCATTATCGAACCTGATGTCTTTGGAGACGAGAGGGGCTACTTTTTTGAGAGCTACAATAAAATGAAACTGGATCCTCTTATCGGAAGTGAATACACTTTTGTCCAGGACAATGAGTCAAAGTCCTCTTATGGAGTTATCCGCGGGCTGCACTATCAGCTGGCTCCTTTCAGTCAGACGAAACTTGTCAGGGTCCTCCAGGGAAAGGTATATGACGTTGCCGTGGATTTAAGGAAAAGTTCCCCTACTTTTGGCAAATGGGTCGGGGTTGAACTTTCAGGCGAAAACAAGAGGCAGTTTCTTATTCCGAAAGGTTTTGCCCACGGTTTCTCTGTACTGAGTGAAACAGCAGTTTTTGCATACAAGTGTGATGAATACTACCATCCTGAAGCTGAAGCAGGAATTATTTACAATGATCCTTCATTGAATATCAACTGGAAAGTAAAGGATGCCGACATAAAAGTGTCTTCTAAAGATCTGCTGCTCCCAAAATTTGAAAATGCAAGGATGAATTTTTAATGCACAAATCTTTATGTTTTAATACAGTTTATGTATTATCGTAATGTATTTTTTGCAGAGGTGACTTATTTGAAACTGCTGGTAACAGGAGGCTGCGGATTCATAGGCAGCAATTTCATCCGTTATATGCTGGAAAAATACCCGCATTATAAGATTATAAATCTTGACAAACTGACTTACGCCGGGAATCCAGCAAACCTCAAAGATATAGAGAATAACCCGAACTACTCTTTTGTCAAAGGCGACATCTGTGATCCTGTCATCGTAAATGAAGTAATGAAAAAAGTGGATCATGTAGTTCATTTCGCAGCCGAGAGCCATGTTGACCGCTCAATTGAAGACGGGTCGGTTTTTGTAAGGACAAATGTGCTCGGTACAAACACTCTTCTCCAGAGTGCTCTTGCAAACAACATCAAGAAATTCATTCATGTTTCAACTGATGAGGTATACGGCAGTATAAAAGAGGGATCTTTTACTGAAAACGATAAACTGAATCCTTCAAGCCCTTATTCTTCAAGCAAGGCAGGTTCGGATCTCCTTGCAATGTCTTATTACACAACCTACGGACTGCCTGTCTGCATTACGAGATGTACTAATAACTTTGGTCCTTACCAGTATCCTGAAAAACTGATTCCTTTTTTCATCAGCAGGTTAATGGAAGGAAAGAAAGTTCCAGTATACGGCACAGGCCTGAACATCCGGGACTGGATCTATGTTGAAGACCACTGCTCTGCAGTAGATTTTGTCCTTCACAACGGAATTAATGGAGAAATCTATAATATCGATGGAGGTAACGAGCTTACAAACCTCGAGATTACTCATCGGCTCCTGAAAATGCTTGGCAAAGACGAATCCTCAATCGAGTACGTTCAGGACAGAAAAGGTCATGACTTCCGCTATTCCCTTGACGGCAGCAAACTGGAGAAGATGGGCTGGAAACCGAAGTATGATTTTGACACCGCTCTTGAGCAGACAGTTAAATGGTATGTTGAAAACCGGTGGTGGTGGGAGCCATTAAAACACTGATTATCGGTTCTGGCGGGATGCTCGGGACTGACCTCTGCAAAGTGTTTCCTGATGCTGTTAAACTGGCTCACAGAGAGCTTGATATAACAAATAGAGAACAGGTTCTGGAGTCTATTCAAAGGATAAAACCAGATATTGTGATTAATGCAGCTGCTTATACCGATGTGGATGGATGTGAAGACAACCGGGATCTGGCATTTCAGGTTAACGGGTACGGTCCCGGATATATTGCCGAAGCCTGCAGTAAAATAGGGGCAACACTTGTTCACTTCAGTACCGATTACGTATTCGACGGGTCAAGAAATGAGTACATTGAGTCTGATACTCCAGATCCTATTAACGTATATGGCAAGTCGAAACTTCTTGGAGAACAGAAGATTGCAGAGAATACTGCGGACTACAGGATCATCAGGATTTCCTGGCTTTTTGGCATCCACGGAAGAAATTTCGTGGAGACAATGTTGAAATTATCTTCTCAGATGGATAAAGTTAAGGTAGTAAACGACCAGTTTGGGAAACCCACCTATACAGTGGACCTTGCAAATAAGATTAAGGATATTATTGAACTTGAAACAGGAATATATCATTTAACAAATGATGGTGTATGCTCCTGGTATGAGTTTGCATCTGCTGTTATAGATAACGCTGTTCCATGTACAAGTGAGGAATTTCCACGGAAAGCAAAACGCCCAAAATACTCAGTCCTTGTAAACACTAAAACTGAGCCCATGAGACACTGGAAAGAAGCACTAAAAGCTTATATGAAGGAGAGAAACAAATGAAAGGCGTAATACTCGCAGGCGGAACGGGCAGCAGACTCTATCCCCTGACCAAGGTTACAAATAAACATCTTTTGCCAGTTTATGATAAGCCGATGATATTCTATCCCATCCAGACTCTTGTCGATGCAGGGATTAAAGAGATCATGATCGTATCCGGCAGAGGACATGCAGGGCATTTTCTCGAGCTCCTGGGGTCGGGTGCAGATCTTGGAGTTAAGTTTACTTATGAGATTCAGGAAGAAGCTGGGGGAATTGCACAGGCACTGGGGCTTGCTGAAAATTTTGCTGATGATGAGGATGTGGCTGTAATTCTTGGGGACAATATTTTTCAGGATAATATTAAAGCGGATGTCGAAAACTTTAAAGGCGGTGCCAAAATTTTCTTGAAAAAAGTCCCGGATGCCCACAGGTTCGGAGTTGCGGAGCTGAATGGTGATAAAGTGATCGGAATCGAAGAAAAACCGAGGGAGCCTAAAAGCAGTTTTGCAGTTACAGGTCTTTATATCTATAGCAATAATGTATTTAAGATCATTAAAACTCTCAAACCCTCTGCGCGAGGAGAACTTGAAATTACTGATGTCAACAATTATTTTGTTAACAATGGAACTATGGAGTACCGTATTCTTGATGGTTTCTGGAGTGATGCAGGAACCTTTGAAAGCTTATTGAGAGCGGGTGTACTGATCCAGAAACATAGTAAAAACAAAAATCTGGAGTAAAACTCATTGACTACAGTTAAAAAGATAGCCAGAAACAGTTTATTCTTACTTTTCGGTCAAGTAGTAAGTATAGTTTTTGGCTTTTTTTATTTTGTTTATATGGCTCGATATCTTGGGGCTGAAGATTTAGGAATATTGAGTTTTGCAATTTCTTTTGCCTCAATTCTTGGACTTATAGGAGACTTTGGATTAAGTTCGTTAATGATAAGAGAAGTCTCGCGCAGTCTGGCACAGGCGCCTAAGTATCTTGGAAGTATACTTCTTATAAAGATATTATTATCAATAGTTAACTTTGGAGCTGCTGCAGTTGCTATAAATATTCTTGGTTATTCCGAACCAACGATAAGAGTAGTATATATTATTACATTATACAGTATTGCGACAAATTTCACTTACGTATTTTACTCCATTTTTCAAGCTTTTGAGAGATTTGAGTTTCAATCTTTAGGGATTATCCTGAATAGTACACTTATGATAGTGGGTATTTTTTTTGCAGTCGAACAGAAACTTGATTTAGTTTATTTTGCATTCATTTATCTTGTTGTTAATGTAATTATTCTCGTGTATAGTTTTTTTATTTGTTTAGGGAAATTTACAGTTCCGGTTTTAAGAATCGATTGGATTTTCTGGAAGCAAATAATCTCAGAATCAGCTCCATTCTGGTTAAATTCGGTGTTTGTTCTAATTTATTTCAAAGTAGATATGGTAATGCTTTCTTTAATGAAGGGAGATAGTGTAGTTGGATGGTATGCGGCATCTTACAGGTTGATAGACGCTCTTGCTTTATTACCTGCAGTCCTTATGAGTACTATGTATCCTGTATTTTCCAAATTTTATGTTAGTTCCAGAGATTCTCTGGAATTTGCTTTCAAAAAGTCACTTAAGCTTTTGACAATAATTTCAATTCCAATTGGAATAGGCACTACAATTCTGGCAGAAAGAATCATTCTGCTTATATATGGTGTAGAATATTCTCATTCAGTTATTGCTTTGCAAATTTTAATCTGGGCAAGCGTATTGAGTTTCATTAATTATACACCTGCAACTTATTTTAATTCTGTAAATAGACAAAGGACTCTTATGATGTTTACTTTTGTAGGGGCGATTCTTAATATTATACTAAACGTTATCCTTATTTCTCGATTCAGCTACAGTGGAGCGGCTGTTGCAACAGTCTCTACAGAGCTTGTTGTGGGCTTGCTGATGGTCTCCAATATACACAAGATAGAAAAATTGTCCTCTTTATTAACGGATGTTATTTTTAAATCTTTAGTAGCGGGTGCTATTATGGCAGTATTTTTGTTGTTTTTCTATAATTATACCTTGATACTGCTAATTTTTTTTGCGGCAATTGTATACTTCATTTCTCTGTATATTGTAAATGGTTTTGATGAAGATGATATACATTTATTTATGCAGATATTGAGACGGTAAAAAGATTCATCCACTTTTTCATTTTTTATTCTGTTTGAAATTGAGTGGAGTACTATCTTTAATTCTTATCAAGGATATAGGGTAAAAATAGCTGTATATGGAGAATAAATTTGTTGATTTCTATAGCTTTATGCACATATAATGGTGCTCAATATTTACAGGAACAGCTTGATAGCATTGCTAATCAAACGCGTCTTCCAGATGAACTTGTTATTTGTGATGATCGATCTCAGGATAATACCTTCGAAATCATTAGCAATTTTTCCTCAAAAGCTCCGTTTCCGGTACTTGTAAGTCTTAATGAAAAAAATCTTGGTTCTACAAAAAATTTTGAAAAAGCTATTGGGTTATGTAGTGGCGATATTATTTTTTTATCTGACCAAGATGATGTATGGGAGCCATTAAAATTGGAGTATATAGAAAAAGTGTTTTCAACTTCTTCTAATGTAGGTGCAGTTTTTACAGATGCAGAAGTAGTTGATGAAAACTTAAAACCATTAGGATATAGACTGTGGCAATCCATTGGATTTAATGAAAAAAAGCAAAACCACTTTATTCAAGGTAAATTCATAGAAGTATTGCTTAAACGTAATTTTATAACTGGTTCAACAATGGCGTTTCGTTCGGAATTTAAAGAACTATTTTTTCCTATTCCTGATATTTGGGTTCATGATGGGTGGATAGCACTATTAATTGCTTTTACTTCAGATTTGTACCTTATCTCCAAGCCTCTCATTAAATATCGTCAGCACAGTATGCAGCAGGTAGGAGCTGGTGATGAGCCTTTAAATTTACGTGAAAAGGTATCTAAAAAAATAGATCAATTGGTAAACTTGGATACCAACTATTATGGTTTTAAATCTGACTGTACCAGGTATATGTTAGCTTATGAACATTTAGTTAATTCTCATTCATTCTCAATAAAAAAAGACAAACTCCAGCTTCTTAAGTCTCGAGCAACTCATTTTTGTATACGTTCTAATTTCCCTGTTAATAAAGCAAAACGAATTCCAATTATTATAAAAGAATTATTTAATATGAATTATCACTGCTATTCTAATGGTATTTCTAGTGCCGTTGGGGATTTACTTCGCAGTAATACGAAAGCTAGGTAAATGTGCAGTGTGAGAAACTCTATTGGAGTTAACAAACAATTATTTAATTAACTGGTGAAAAAGTCTATGAAAATTGCTTTTCTTACTATAAGAATAACAAAACATGATGCAATAAGCAATTATGCCATTGATATGCTTGAAAGGCTTTCGGAAAGGCATCATGTTGATCTCTATACTTTTATAACTCAAACAGAAATACCTTCTAAAGTTGGCCAATACAATTATACTCACATAAAAGATCACAACATTAAATCTGTCCTTCTTGCCATGACAAAAATTTATCCACTGGCTCAAAAGTTAGGAAAATATGACTTATTGATTTTATACAGCCCCGATATACCTGTTTTGTTCAGCGCTCACCTCGCCAGATTTTTTAATCCCGATTTGAAACTGATATGGGATTTTCAGGGTATAACTCCAGTACGTTATATGTACTTTAAAGATAAGGTATTGACCTTTGCCAGACGTTTTGTAAGCCTCAAATCAATGAAAACAAGTGATCTTATTCTGGTCAGAAGCGAATCTGTGAAAAACGAAATCAAGCCCTATATAAAAGGGAGGAAAAGCCCTGATATACAGGTGACCCCATTAGGAATACATCTTGATCGTTTTAAAAATATAGATGCCGAAGAAATCAGAAAAAAGCATAACCTGTACGGTCGTTTTGTTTTATTATATGTAGGCCGCCTGGTTCCTTCAAAGCAGGTTGATTTCCTGATTAAAGCCCTGCCCAGCCTCAGTGAAGATTTTATATTGGTTATTGTGGGGGGCGGAATAGAAAAAGAAAACCTGGAAAACCTGGCAGTTTCTTTAAATGTCAGGGACCGGGTAATTTTTGCCGGAAGAGTCTCGGATGAGGACCTGCCAAAATATTACGCTTCTTCAAATGCATTTGTTACGGCCAGTTTACACGAAGGTTTTTGCGTACCAATTGTCGAGTCTCTTGCAAGCGGTAAACTGGCTGTTGTCCCTGACAGGACTTCAATGCCGGAGGTTGTTGCGAACGGCGGGCTTGTTTATGACGGTTCTATGGAAGATTTCCTGTCTAAGTTAGAAAGTTTAAAAGATCAGGCGGTTCTTGACAAAATAAATATAAATGTAAGTCAAATAATTAAAAAATATGATGTCTTAAAAGTGTCCGAAGCATATCTGAAGACCATAGAAAAAGCCATGGGTGAATAACAATGACTGATTTTCCCTGCGTTTCTTTTGTCATTTTAACTTTAAATAACCGCAAAACTATTAGAAATTGTATTGAGTCGATTATTTCGCAAAAATATCCTTCTTTTGAGGTTCTTGTTATTGATGGCGGGTCAAATGACGGGACACAGGAAATTGTTAATGAATACAATAATTTAAACGTGCACCTGCACGAATACCCGGGATCTGGCATTGGAAAATCGAGACAGATAGGGGTTGATATCTCTGCCGGGGAGATCTGTGCATTTATAGATTCCGACTGTGAACTCCCTGACTGTCACTGGACTTCAAAAATGGTCGAGCCCTTTCTCAAATCTGAAAAGGTAGGCGGGACATGGACTCTTGGTACCTATAAAAAGGAGTATCCAGGTATAGCCCGTTATTCGATACTGCAACATCCATATCGCTTTAAAAAAATTCCTGAATTTGTTAATGCTGATAATTACATTGAAATTGGCACCGGTCATACACTTCTGAAACGAAGTGCAATTCTTAAGGCAGGAGGTTTTCCTGACCTCAAATCTAAAGAGGACGTTGACATGACCTGCAGGATAGTAAAAGCCGGCTACACATTTGTTCATGTTCAAAACTGTGAAGTATATCACTTGCATGCAACTACTTTTCGCGGTTATATGAAGAAATATGAGAGGGACATAAACGAAAGTTTGAATGAAAAAAACGACAGTAATAGGGAAAGTTGCGGTAATGGTGGAGGAGGAAGAGGTGCAATTCCGTTTTTTTTATCAAACGCGTTCATATATCCTGTTTTCTTATCTCTCTATGGCATCATAAAGGATAGGGATCTTGCATGGCTGTGGCACCCCATTGTATGTTCTGCAAAGCTTGTTATTGTGGCCAGATCATTTTTGAAGATTAGCTTATAAAAAGCGGTAAAAAAACCTGAAGCTTAGTAGGTAATTATGTTATCCGTGATCCTTTTAAATTACAATCAGCCGGATATGACGATTGACTGCATAGAGTATCTCCTGAAAAACAAAACTAACTATGAAGACTTTGAGATTATTGTCGTCGATAATGGTTCTAAAGATGATTCTGTCGCAAAACTTGAAGAATTTACAGGTAAGTACAATCTGCGTTTCGTAAATAATAAAGAAAATCTTGGTTTTGCTGAGGGAAACAATGCAGGGATACGTGTAGCTAGGGGAGAATGGATATTATTATTGAATAACGATACTGTATTCAAAGAAGATTTTATTCTGAAAATGGCTGAGGCTGCAGTGGATAATTCTGATGCTGCGGCCATAGGCCCTAAAATTTATTATTATGATGTCCCTTCTAAAGTTTGGTATAATGGGGGAAAAATCACAAAATATTATAATTTTGTAGACGACTTTTCAGGTGAGAACGGACATTATAAGCAGGTCGAGTGGATAACCGGATGTGCTCTGATGATCAACAAAAAAGCACTCGAAAAAGTAGGCCTTCTGGATAAGGATTTTTTTATGTATAACGAAGATGTTGACTGGTGCATAAGGGCTGGAAAAGCCGGATTTAATCTTATTTACACTCCACATGCTGAACTCTGGCATATTGGTTCTAAAACGACATCTGAAAGTTTTAAAAAGTCGTTTCAAATTTATTATGGATATCGGAATAAACTGTTTATTATTAATAAAAATACAAGCGGTCTTGAATACCTTTATCTCATATTTATTATTCTTTCTGGAGCCGGTTTAAGGATTTTTGACTCAATTGCACGGGGAAATTTTGACTCTGCCAAGGGGTACTGGTTTGCAATGATTGATGGACTAAGATATAAGCCAGAAAAACGGTTTTTACGATAAATAGAGATAAGACGAATAAATGTTAAGTAAAAAAATATGTTAAGTAAAAGACGAAAGTTGTGCTAATTACTCCAACTTTTACTAAAACTATTTATTGTACTCATTTTCAATTTTTCCCGTTACGTAATCCCAGTCAAAAACGGTAAGATTTTTCTTATCAAATCCATTATTTTGTTTCATGTCTTTTAGCTTAATTACTGACTTAATTACCTTTTCTTTAGTAATTGGCTCATCAATTCCCAGGCACTGGATCCCATCAACAAACTCATCAAGTGCGCTCCCCTTCGCAACCACACAGGGAGTCCCTGAAGCCAGTGCTTCTGCAGCTGTAATTCCATATGATTCGTGGGAAGAAAGCATTAAAAATATGTCCGCGTCTGCGTAACAATCAAGGAGTTCTTCTCTTGAGAGGTTCTTCAGCCACTCTATTCTGTCTCCCACTCCAAGTTTCTCTGTTATATTGTGAAGTTCGTTTTCATAAGGCCCTTTCCCTACAATCCTCAGCTTAAAATCCTGAAGTTCAGGCAAACTTTGAATAATGTATTGAACTCCTTTATATTCTTCCAAACGCCCTACATAGAGAAGCATCTTTTCTTTATTTTCATTTTTGCGGCGTTTCAGGCTTTTAAATTCTGAGAGATTAAGCCCGTTAGGAATTTTTATAATCTTTCCAGCAACATTGAAATCAGACTCTACCAGCCTTTTTTCATATTCGGATATACATATAACAGTATCTGCACGGGAAAATATCATTTTTCCTAAGAATTTATAGGGCTTATGGAGCAGATTTCTGAATGGAGTATGTCCCCCACGATGGTAATAAGGAGAAAACACAAACTTTTTTTTGCGTTCGCTCAGGGCTGCAAAAAGAGCCGGAAGCGCATGATAACTATGAGCATGGATTACATCATATTTATGACTCTTCAGATAGCTGTATATTTGAGGAGCAAAATAATACGCACTTCCAGGGGCAAATGATTTGAATCTTGTAACCTTCACCCCGTTTACTAAGTCCTCTTTTTTCAGTTTACCGCTGGGGTCCGTAGTTATTACTTCTACATCATGGCCTTTTGAAACCAGTCTTTCGCTAATTTCTTTGACATCGGTTTCAACTCCCCCAATATCTGGGTAATACCTGGGGCAAACCTGTGCGATCTTCAATCGGGAAACCTCTCTTTATGAAGTAATGCATTAGCTTAATATAAAGATAATGTGATAGTTAGGATAGATGGCATCCCGTAGAAGTATTTGCATAGCCGGACCTTCCAAGCGTTTTTTAAGTGGGATCAGTTATTATACTATCCGTCTGGCAAATGCCATGGCTGTGGAAAAAAACGTTTCGGTGATTTGCTTTAGACAGCTCTTGCCAACCTTTCTTTTCCCCGGAAAATCCCATGTCGGAAAAGACATCTCAGACCTTAACTTTTCGTCTGAAGTCCCTGTTTTTGATGGAATGGACTATAACAACCCTCTCACATGGGTTAGAGCATACAGTTTTATTAAAAAACAGAAGCCTGATGTTGTAATTTTACAGTGGTGGACATCCTCGATTGCCCATATGCAGCTCCTGCTGAAGATATTTTCAGGTCTGTTGCATAAACCCAAAATTATAATAGAATTTCATGAAGTCGTGGACCCTTTTGAAGAATCCATACTTCCTATCCGTTTATATTCAAAAATAATGGGCAAGCTGCTTCGCAAAAATCTTGATGCATACATTACCCATTCCGAATCCGATAAACAACTTGTTGCAGAAAGATATGCAATTTCCCCTGATAAAATCCATGTAATCCCGCACGGGCTTTATGACCAGTATGGAAAATTGCTTGACATAAAAGAAGCAAGAAAGAATCTCTCGATAAATGATGAATTTGTTATTCTCTCTTTTGGTTTAATCAGGAAATACAAAGGGATTCCCTATCTAATCAGGGCTTTTGAACAGCTCCCTTCAGAGATTCTTGAAAAAAGCAGGCTGCTGATTGTTGGGGAAATCTGGGAAGACCGAAAAGAACTGCTCGACCAGATTAATGCTTCTCCAGCACATGATAAAATTACGCTTATAGATGAGTACGTTCCTGACGACAGGGTAAGTCTTTATTTCAGCGCTGCAGACGTGGTGGTCCTGCCCTACCTGAGGGCTTCGCAGAGTGGGATTGCCCATATTGCCATGTCTTTTGGAAAACCTGTTGTAGTCTCCGAGGTAGGCGGTTTAAAAGAATCAATGGCTGGATACGAAGGTACTTTTTTTGTTCCTCCAGGAGATATTGAATCCATCAGAGAAGCGATCCTGAGCTTTCTCGGAACGAGGAGGTATTATGAGGCTCCGGATCAAAAGTGGGATAAAATTATAAACCGTTACATCGAATTAATACAATCTATTTAATTTCTTTTTCTGTGGTTCTACATTTCTTCTGTAGTTCTACATTAATTCATGTATTTCCTGAAGGGATTATTATGAATTCTCAGGTCCGTCCTTTATCAACTTTAAAGTCTAAAATCAAGTCCAGCTTGCCTTATACTCTGGCAGTTGCGATAATATGTTTTGTGTCCCTCTGGATACGAATGCGCCCTTATGATTCTGTTTTTTTATCCAATGGGTTTGTAAAGTTCGCAAGCAATGACGCCTGGTACCACATGCGTACGTTAAATGTTCTTCTTGAAAACTACCCTAACAGGATGTTTTTCAACCCTATGACTAACTATCCCAATGGCAGTTACATCCATTTTGGTCCTCTTTATGACCAGATGATGGCTATAACATCTCTTATTTTAGGACTGGGTAGCCCGAGTCAGGATCTTGTTAATACTGTGGGAGCTTATTTCCCTGCAGTGCTGGGAGCTCTTACTGTCATTCCTGTTTACTATATAGGAAAATATCTGGGAGGGCATAAAACCGGAATACTGGCTGCAATCTTAATCTCTTTTGCTCCGGGGCAGTTTTTACATCGCTCACTGCTTGGTGTTACAGATCATCACGTTGCTGAGTCCCTTTTCAGCACTTTCTTCATGATGTTTTTCATGCTGGCAATAATTACTGCAAAACAAAAAGGACTGAATTTTAATCATGTTACCGCTAAAAACTTCACTGTCATTAAAGAGCCGCTTATCTATTCCATTATTGCCGGTGTCATGTATTCTGCGTATCAGCTTTCGTGGCCGGGAGCTCCCCTGTTCTTACTGGTTGCTATGGTTTATTCTGTGGTGCAGTATGTCCTTGATAACTTCCATGGCGAGTCAGGCGATTACCTCGGGTTTACGGGTATAACCACATTCCTGGTAAGTGTAATTCTCATACTTCCTTTTATTCATCCTGACATGGGTTTTTCAATGTATTACTATACATGGTTCCATGTTGTAACCGCTATTGTAGCAATGGCAGGTTTTGGAATTATGAGCTTTATTCAAGGGGAGTTCAAAAAAAGAAATCTAAAAGCTTACTATTATCCTCTGACAATAATTGGAATCGGAATTCTTGGGCTCCTTGCAACAAAAATTGTTTCTCCATCTATTTATTCCCTTATTATAAACGCTCCCAATTCTGTGTTTGGAGTTCTGAAGGGCGGAGCAGCCACAATTGGTGAAGCTTCCTCTATGTTTTATTATGATGGTAGTTTCACTCTATCGAGAGCTACTGGATACTTCACATCTTCCGGATTTTTTGCTTCAATTCTTGGAATGATTGTCCTTCTGGCAGGTATATTCCGGAAAGCAAAACCCGAAAAAGTTCTGGTTCTTATCTGGAGTCTTTTAATGCTTTTTGCAATTTACGGCCAGAACCGCTTTGGATACTATTATTCTATAAATATTTCAGTTCTCAGTGCCTATCTTGGAGGCCTGCTTCTTGAAATGGTGAAATGGAGCAAGCTCGATGAAAAGTTTAAAGAAACTGTAAAGTCTCCTGCCAACCTTCCCGGTTTCTTAAAATATATCAAAATAGAGCAGGTTCTTGCAGTTCTGGCTATAGCAGTTGTTCTTATTTACCCTGTATATGGAGCTGCACTGGAGCAGTCAACTGGTTTAAATGATCCTGATTCTACCTGGATAGAAGCCTGTTCGTGGCTCAAATCCTATACTCCTGACCCTGGCATGGATTACAATGCCATTTATGAAGCTCCTGAAGACGGAGAGTCTTTCGATTACCCCGATTCTGCATACGGCGTTATGTCCCGGTGGGATTACGGTCATTATATAGAAACCCTCGGTCACCGTATGCCAAACGCCAATCCTTTCCAGGCTGGAATCGGAGGGCGTGGAAGTAGTATTAACGAAACAAACATGCCCGGTGCTGCACCCTTTCTCACAGCCCAATCCGAAGAAGAAGCAACATCAGTTCTTGAAGCTATCGATCCAGATCCGGATAAAGCCGGAGCCCGTTATGTTATTACTGATGAATTGATGGCTGTAAATAAGTTCTCGGCAATACCCGAATGGACTCTTGATACTGAAGGATATTATCAGCCTTACTGGACAGGTAGCGGTTACCAGTCCCTTCCTTCAACACGTTACTTTAACTCAATGATGATCAGGCTGCATCTTCTGGATGGAAATGGTTTGAAACAATACCGTCTTGTCCATGAGACCTGGGCATATCAGACTCAGGGAGAAGTGCTGTACAAACAGATCTATAATTTGCTTTACGGGAGCAATATCCCTGAAGTTGATACTGGCTATATCAAGATTTTTGAGTACGTTAAAGGTGCAAAAATCACAGGAACTGCATCTCCTGATGAAGCTGTCAACATAAACACGACTATTTTAACAGGTCAGGGAAGAACCTTTGATTATTCTCAGTCCACAACTTCGGACTCTGAAGGGAGGTATGAGTTTACTGTGCCTTACTCAACTGATGGTCCTATCTCAGGAGAAACCCAGTTTGATACTGCCCCGGCAGGTGCTTATGTTATAAGCTACGGAGATACGACTAAAGAAGTAAGAGTCAGTGAAGAAGCAGTACTGAACGGAGAAGAAGTAAAGGTCTGAAACAGTCTAAAGACCATAATTAATGATCTATTGAGCTTTTTATATTTTCTTTTTATATTTTTTTACTCAGGAGTTTTTTAAAGAGTTCCGTCTCCATTTTATAAAATATTCGTCTGCCTCTTTTGCTTGTCCGCTACTTTGATATACTATTAAAAAAGTTACTTTAGAGGTCTAGGGTTTCTCAAAGTGTAGCTGTGCATGCTGTGTATCTTTTAGAAAAAATGTTACTGTCTTTGAGAAGGCGGCTTAAAAAATGATGACCACTATAATCCACCATAAAGGAACCCTTTTTGTTCCTGTAATATCAGTGAATCCATCCAAGAAGCCATCTGAATCAGTCTTACGGCGAGAACATTGAAATTATGTCAAAAGTTAAACCATACATTACGTTTGAATTTTCGCTGGTTCTCTTCTCATACAACGTATATATTATCGGAAAATGTACACCTCCTGAAGGGGATTATTATGATTTCTCAGGATCATCCTGCAACAACGTTAAAATCTAAAATTAAGTCCAGCTTGCCTTATACTCTGGCAGTTGCGATAATAGGTTTTGTATCCCTCTGGATAAGAATGCGTACTTATGATTCTGTTTTCTTATCCAATGGGTTTGTAAGGTTTTTAACCAATGACGCCTGGTACCATATGCGGACGTTAAATGTTCTTCTTGAAAACTATCCTCACAGGATGTTTTTCAACCCTATGACCAACTATCCCAATGGTAGTTACATCCATTTTGGCCCTCTTTTTGATCAGATGATGGCCATAACATCTCTTATTTTAGGACTGGGCAGCCCGAGTCAGGATCTTGTTAATACTGTGGGAGCTTATTTCCCTGCAGTGCTGGGAGCTCTTACTGTCATCCCTGTTTACTATATTGGTAAGTATCTGGGAGGGCATAAAACCGGTATACTTGCTGCGATTCTGATCGCTTTTGCTCCGGGTCATTTTTTGCAGCGTTCGCTGCTTGGTTTTACTGATCACCATGTAGCAGAATCTTTGTTCAGCACTCTCTTCATAATGTTTTTCATGCTGGCAATAATTACTGCAAAAGAAAAAGGACTGAATTTTAATCATGTTGCCGCTAAAAACTTCACTGTCATTAAAGAGCCGCTTATCTATTCCATTATTGCCGGTGTCATGTATTCTGCGTATCAGCTTTCATGGCCAGGAGCTCCCCTGTTCTTACTGGTTGCTATGGTTTATGCTGTGGTGCAGTATGTTCTTGATAACTTCCATGGCGAGTCAGGTGATTACCTCGGGTTTACGGGTATAATCACATTCCTTGTAAGTGCAATTCTCATACTTCCTTTCATCCATCCTGACATGGGTTTTTCAATGTATTATTATACATGGTTCCATGTTGCCGCAGCTATCGGAGCAATGGCGGGATTTGCGGCTTTAAGTTTTGTTCAAAGGGAGTTTAAAAAAAGAAATTTAAAAAATTACTACTATCCAGTGACAATACTCGGGCTTGGAATACTGGCACTGCTTGCAACAAAAATTGTGTCTCCATCCATTTTTTCCCTTATTATAAACGCTCCTAATTCTGTTTTTGGAGTCCTGACGGGCGGAGCAGCCACAATTGGTGAAGTTTCCTCTATGTTTTATTATGATGGTAGTTTCACTCTATTGCGGGCGACCGGAAGCTTCACATCCTCCGGATTTTTTGCTTCAATTCTTGGAATGATTATTCTCCTGGTGGGCATATTCCGGAAAGCAAAACCCGCAGAAGTGCTGGTTCTTATCTGGAGTCTTTTAATGCTTTTTGCAATTTACGGCCAGAACCGCTTTGCATACTATTATTCTATAAATGTTTCACTTCTCAGCGCCTATCTTGGAGGGCTGCTTCTTGAAAAAGTAAAATGGAGCCAGCTTGATGAAAAGTTTAAAGAAACTGTAAAATCTCCTGCAGACCTTCCAGGTTTCTTGAAATTTATCAAAATAGAGCAGATTCTTGCAGTTCTGGCTATAGCAGCTGTTCTTGTCTACCCTGCATTTGGAGCTGCACTGGAGCAGTCAACTGCTTCAGGTGACCCGAACGAGCCCTGGATAGAAGCCTGCCTGTGGCTCAAATCCTATACCCCTGACCCTGGCATGGATTACAATGCCATTTATGAAGCTCCTGAGGAAGGAGAGTCTTTCGATTACCCTGATTCTGCATACGGCGTTATGTCCTGGTGGGATTATGGCCATTACATAGAAACTCTCGGTCACCGTATGCCAAACGCCAATCCTTTCCAAGCTGGAATCGGAGGGCGCGGAAGTAGTATTAACGAAACAAACATGCCTGGTGCTGCACCCTTTTTCACAGCCCAATCCGAAGAAGAGGCAACATCAGTTCTTGAAGCTGTCGATCCGGACCCTGAAAAAGCCGGAGCCCGTTACATTGTATCCGATGTTGAAATGGCCACAGGCAAATTCTATGCAATGACAGCCTGGACTCTTGACACTGAAGGGTATTATCAGCCTTACTGGACAGGTAGCAGTTACCAGTACCTCCCTTCCACACGCTACTTCAATTCCATGGAATCGAGGCTACACATTCTGGACGGAAACGGGCTTAAGCAGTACCGTCTTGTTCATGAAACCTGGGCATACCAGACTCAGGGAGAAGTCCTGTACAAACAGGTCTATAATTTCCTTTATGGAAGCAGTATTCCTGAAGTGGATACCGGATACGTAAAGATTTTTGAGTACGTCAAAGGCGCCAGAATTACAGGAACAGCATCTCCTGAAGAGACCGTCAACATCAACACTACAATTTTAACAGGTCAGGGAAGAACCTTTGAATATTCTCAGTCCACAACCTCGGACTCTGAAGGCAGGTATGAGTTTATTGTGCCTTATTCAACCGAAGGTCCAATCTCAGGAGAAACCCAGTTCGATACTGCTCCTGCAGGTCCGTATGTCGTAAGTTACGGAGATACGACTGAAGAAGTAAGGGTTAGTGAAGAAGCAGTACTGAAAGGAGAAGAAGTAAAGGTGTAAACGGCAGCAGAAGCCATAAATAGAGTCTACTAAGCGATATAAACCCTTGAGAGGCGCGGAAATATTTAAACTGCGCCTCTTTCCTGGGCTTCTTACTTTTTATGTGCTTTATCTGTCGTAAGTTTTTTTCCGAGAGTTTCCTATTGTGATGAATTACGGCTTTTTATGATTATCTTTGCTCTTTAGTCTCCCGTTTCAGCTTTCTATTCTGAAAGTCCGTTCTTATTATGGGATGAAGGCACTGTAGAATTAATAACCAAGATAAAATTATAAACCTCTGAATTGAATTAATACAATCTGTTTTACTTTCTTTTCACATAAATTATATATTTGATTGCAAAATTTACTTCTAGGGAAGCACTATGAATTCTGAAAGTCGTCCTGCAACAACGTTAAAGTCTAAAATCAAGTCCAGCTTGCCTTATACTCTGGCAGTTGCGATAATAGGTTTTGTATCCCTCTGGATAAGAATGCGTCCTTATGATTATGTATTTTTGTCCAATGGGTTTGTAAGGTTCACAAGCAATGACCCCTGGTATCATATGCGGACGTTAAATGTTCTTCTTAAAAACTACCCTCACCGGATGTTTTTCAACCCTATGACCAACTATCCCAATGGCAGTTACATCCATTTTGGCCCTCTTTATGACCAGATGATGGCCATAACATCCCTGATTTTAGGGATGGGAAACCCGGGTCAGCATCTGGTTGATACTGTTGGAGCTTGTTTCCCTGCAGTGCTGGGAGCTCTTACTGTCATTCCTGTTTACTATATAGGAAAGTATCTGGGAGGCCGTAAAACCGGTATACTGGCTGCAATCTTAATCGCTTTTGCTCCGGGGCAGTTTTTGCAGCGTTCGCTGCTTGGTTTTACTGATCACCATGTAGCAGAATCTTTGTTCAGCACTCTCTTCATAATGTTTTTCATGCTGGCAATAATTACTGCAAAGAAAAAAAATCTGCGTTTTGAAGATGTATTAAATAAAAATCTCTCTGTCATTAAAGAGCCGCTTATCTATTCCGTTATTGCCGGTGTCATGTATTCTGCGTATCAGCTTTCGTGGCCTGGAGCTTCTCTCTTCTTACTTGTTGCTATGGTTTATGCTGTGGTACAGTATGTCCTTGATAACTTCCATGGCGAGTCAGGTGATTACCTCGGGTTTACAGGTATAATCACATTCCTTGTAAGTGCAATTCTCATACTTCCTTTCATCCATCCTGACATGGATTTTTCAATGTATTATTATACATGGTTCCATGTTGTAACCGCCATTGGAGCAATGGCGGGATTTGCGGCTTTAAGTTTTGTTCAAAGGGAGTTTAAAAAAAGAAATTTAAAAACTTACTACTATCCAGTGGTAATACTCGGGCTTGGAATACTGGCACTGCTTGCAACAAAAATTGTGTCTCCATCTATTTTCTCCCTTATTATAAACGCTCCCAATTCTGTGTTTGGAGTTCTGAAGGGCGGAGCAGCCACAATTGGTGAAGCTTCCTCTATGTTCTATTATGGTGATACTTTTACTCTATCGAAAGCCTTTTCAAACTTCACAGCCTCTGGATTTTTTGCCTCAATTCTTGGTATGATTGTTCTTCTTGTGGGCATCTTCCGGAAAGCAAAACCCGAAGAAGTTCTGGTTCTGATATGGAGCCTTTTAATGTTTTTTGCAATTTACGGCCAGAACCGCTTTGCATACTATTATTCTATAAATGTTTCAGTTCTCAGTGCTTATCTTGGAGGCCTGCTTCTTGAGAAAGTAAAATGGAGCCAGCTTGATGAAAAGTTTAAAGAAACTGTAAAGTCTCCTGCAGACCTTCCTGGTTTCTTGAAATTTGTCAGAATAGAGCAGGTTCTTGCAGTCCTTGCTATAGCAGCTGTTCTTGTCTACCCTGCATTTGGAGCTGCACTGGAGCAGTCAACAGGTTCAAGAGACCCCGATGATACCTGGATAGAAGCCTGCCTGTGGCTCAAATCCTATACCCCTGACCCTGGCATGGATTACAATGCCATTTATGAAGCTCCTGAAGACGGAGAGTCTTTCGATTACCCCGATTCTGCATACGGCGTCATGTCCTGGTGGGATTACGGCCATTATATAGAAACTATCGGCCACCGTATGCCAAACGCCAATCCTTTCCAGGCTGGAATTGGAGGGCGCGGAAGTAGTATTAACGAAACAAACATGCCCGGTGCTGCACCCTTTTTCACAGCCCAATCCGAAGAAGAGGCAACATCAGTTCTTGAAGCTGTCGATCCGGACCCTGAAAAAGCCGGAGCCCGTTACATTGTATCCGATGAGAGAATGGCTACAGATATATTTCTGGCAATGCCCGAATGGACCCTTGATACTGAAGGATACATGGAGCCTTTCTGGACAGGGAGTGAGTACCAGTACCTTCCATCCAAACGTTACTTCGATTCAATGGAGTCGAGGCTGCATTTTCTTGACGGAAACGGTCTTAAGCAATACCGTCTTGTTCATGAGACCTGGGCATATCAGACCTCTGAAGTAGGATATAAACAGGTCTATAATTACCTTTATGGAAGCAGTATTCCTGAAGTGGATACCGGATACGTAAAGATTTTTGAGTACGTCAAAGGCGCCAGAATTACAGGAACAGCATCTCCTGAAGAGACAGTCAACATCAACACTACAATTTTAACAGGTCAGGGAAGAACCTTTGAATATTCTCAGTCCACAACCTCGGACTCTGAAGGCAGGTATGAGTTTATTGTGCCTTATTCAACCGAAGGTCCAATCTCAGGAGAAACCCAGTTCGATACTGCTCCTGCAGGCCCGTATGTCGTAAGTTACGGAGATACGACTGAAGAAGTAAGGGTTAGTGAAGAAGCAGTACTGAAAGGAGAAGAAGTAAAAGTCTGAAAATATATCTGCAGTTAGAAGCAAAAGCTACAGCAGTAAAGTAAAAACTACAGCAGTAAGATGTGTATCTCTTTTGTGCGCATCTTTTTTCTTCTGATTTTTAATTCTCCTTTATTTTTTCCTTTTTATATCCGCCATCTAGATATACTATTAAAAAAACCTAACTTCAAAGGTGATGTGTGATGGAAAACCCTATTAAAGGTCGGGTCTGGAAATTCGGAAGCGATATAGATACCGATGTAATTATCCCGGGGAAATACCTGCGGACAAAGGATATGCAGGTCTTTGCGGCCCACGCCATGGAAGGTATCGACCCCGAGTTCTCAAATAAAACAAAACCCGGAGATATTATTGTCGCAGGGGACAATTTCGGGTGCGGGTCCTCAAGAGAACAGGCGCCTCTAGCTTTGAAGCACGCTGGAATAGCCTGCATTGTGGCAAAGTCTTTTGCAAGGATCTTTTTCAGAAATGCGATTAACGTGGGTCTGCCCCTTATGGAAGCTGACATTGAATGCGAGGCAGGGGACGAAATCGAGGTTGACCTGCTCAAAGGTGAGGTCAAAGTTTCCGGAAAAGGCGTGTTTAAAGGTAATAAACTGCCTGACTTCCTTCTCGAGATGCTCACGGACGGCGGGCTTGTTGCCCATAGAAAAAAAGTACAGAGCCAGCAGAAAGAATAACAGGTTTAACACATTTGTTGAAGCAGTATAATTAATTAAACATGCTTCCTATGGAACCTGATCAATGGGTCGGTCAGATCAGTCAGATAAACAGCACAAACAGCCGATATTTATGATTTTTCCAGATGAGTACAAACAAGTGGGAGTAACAAAAGCACTTCCTGCAGGTAGTGAAGAGTTAATTTATTTCCTTACTGAGTACCTGATCGAAGAAAGGAAGAATACAGAAACAGGCATTTCTGAGTATGCAGTTTACCATGTTAAAAAAAGCGGAGACGGGCTTCTCAGAAAGGTTGAAGCCCTTGAGCTGATTGCTTCAGGAGAAGAGGTTATCAAATATGGAAGGGAATTAAATATAAAAGACCGTGCCCTCCTGATTGAAACAGCGTTAAAACTCTGCACTGGCAAAGTAAATACTGTTATTTTTACGGGGGTGGACAGACATGTTACTATTGTCCATGAGCCGGACCCTTCCGTTATTCTCGAAATAGAAATTCTTGATGTTGCTCCACCTGAGCCTGCATGGCTTTCTCAGGTTGTGAGGAGGCTTGAAGCCAGCGGGATTTTCGGAGATCTTCAGGTCAGGTTTACTGAAAAAATAATCGACCTCAGGCGCTTTGAAGGAGAAAAAACTGTTTTTCCATGCAGTGCATCAGGTCTTGAAGGAAAATGCCTGGACTCGGACACTCTGACTGAAAACGGGCATCTGCTTGTAGGGTGTGAAATCTCAAAAATCCTTTTTGAAATGCGTTTTCCTGAACTTGAATACTCCTTCGTAAATATCTGCCCATTTAAATCCGAAATAGTCGTGCCTTCAAAAGCCTTTATCACGCGCTGCTGCAGATCTGAAAAGTCAGGGCTTGTAAATATTTCAGGGTTTGAAGGGGCGGTTGTCCACTGGGGAGCATCGGAATACCAGGTTGCCGAAGCGATCAGAAATCTTGTAACAAGACTCAGGAGTTAAAACGGTTCACTGAAGGACCTGTAAATGCAGCCAGAAACCTTTAAGTGCCAGGTCATTTATTATCCGAAACTCATGTGTAAAACGAAGGCGGAGTAACTTTTCGATGTCTTTTCTAACAAATTTTCTTTTAGGACTCGGGCTTGCAATGGATGCTTTTGCAGTTTCCATGTCAAGCGGCACTACAGTTCGGCCTTTTCGGGTCAATGATGCCCTTAAGCTTGCTGTCTTTTTTGGAAGCTTTCAGGCTGTGATGCCGGTACTGGGCTGGCTTGGAGGAAGTGCAGTAAGCGGTTTTGTTTCGGACTACGCCCCCTGGATTGCATTCGGACTTCTGGCTTTTATCGGGGGCAAAATGATCTACGAGGCTCTTTACGGAGACCCGGATGGAAAGGTAAATTCCCTTAATTACTCAGTGCTTTTCCTTTTAGCAGTTGCAACAAGCATAGACGCCCTTGCAGTTGGGATAAGCTTTGCTTTTCTGGGTACGCCTATTCTTGAGCCGGTAATCATCATAGGCTGTGTGACCTTTGTCATGTCCTTTTTAGGGGCAGTTCTGGGATACAGAATAGGCCATTTCTTTGAACACGAGGTTGAGATCCTTGGAGGGCTGATCCTGATAGGTCTTGGCGTAAAAATACTTGCTGAACACATGCTCTGGATCTGAAAAATAACTTAGAATCTGAAAAAGTTACGCCAGATTCATATACCTCAAGCCATAGATGCAGTACCATGAAACTCGCAGTAATCGAAGGCGATGGAATCGGAAGGGAAGTAATTCCGGCAGCTGTTGAGGTTCTGGACGCTTTCGGGCTTGAACTAGAAAAAGTGCCTCTGGAACTCGGCTATGCAAGGTGGGAAAGAACAGGCACTGCAATGTCAGAAGAAGACCTCGATACCATAAAAAGCTGTGATGCGGTGCTTTTCGGGGCGGTTACAACAGTTCCTGACCCGAGTTATAAAAGCGTGCTCCTTACCATCCGGAAAGAACTTGACCTCTATGCCAATGTCCGTCCTGTAAAACCACTCCCGGGAGTATCAGGCGTTACCGGAAAAAGCGATTTCGATTTTATCATTGTGAGGGAAAATACCGAGGGTCTGTACTCAGGAATCGAGGAGATAGGTCCTGACATTTCCTGGACAAAGAGGGTGGTTACCCGTAAAGGCTCTGAGAGGATTGCAGAATACGCCTGCCAGCTTGCAAAAAAAAGGTCTAACAAATTAACCATTGTCCATAAATCCAACGTCCTGAAGTCAGACAAACTTTTCCTTGATGTTTGCAGGCAAACTGCAAATTCTTACGGAGTTGAGTATAATGACATGCTCGTTGACTCCATGGCTTACAGCCTTATGATGCGCCCCGAAAAGTACGATGTTGTGGTCACTACCAACCTTTTCGGAGATATCCTGAGCGATATGTGTGCAGCTCTTGTCGGAAGCCTTGGGCTTGTCCCGAGCGCCAATATAGGGGAAAAATACGCTTTCTTCGAACCTGTGCACGGGAGTGCTCCTGACATTGCAGGAAAAGGAATTTCAAACCCTCTTGCTGCAATTCTCTGCGTGAAAATGCTGCTCGAATGGACGGGCAGACCCGAAGCCAGGCTGATTGATGACGCGATAGCCGATATCCTTTCGAAACAGATTATTACTCCTGACCTCGGAGGCAGGGCAAGCACGGCAGAAGTCGGGCATTCGGTTGCAAAATATGTAATACAGAACCTGTAACATCGGGATCTGTATTTATTTCATTTTTGATCGTTTTTTGTGCTCAATAACTCACGGATAAGATCCGTTTTTTTCCTGGTTATGTCTCAGGATGAGCTCCACAATAATAACTTCTTTATGGTTTTGTTCACTGCTGTTTAAGCCAGCCCGAACCTTCTGGCAGTCTTCTCTAAAAAATTCAAAACGTTCAAAGTACTGTGCTCTCTCAACAAGATATCCAAAATATTCGTCCATAATTATCCCTTTCCCATACAGTACTTCAGCTTCATATCTTATAAATTTTGTGAGTTCCCTTCAAAAATACTAAAAATGTTTATACCGCCAATACTAATATTTTTTAGAAATATCATGTGAGGAACGTGCATGAACAAAAACAATCTTCTGATAGTCTTAACTCTTTTATCAGTTACTCTCTTTTCAGGCTGCTCCGGTTTTACTGAAAATTCTTCCAGACAATCTGGCAGTACTGAGAATATTGAGAACTCATACTCAGGTATTCGCGGAAACGGCTCTGACGTGCTATATCAGATATCAACAATCGATGCCCTGCTCCAGGGAGTTTACGATGGGGTTCTGCCTGTTGCGGAACTTGAAACTCATGGAGACTTTGGTATAGGGACTTTTGACGGGCTCGAAGGGGAAATGCTTGCCCTTGACGGCAATTACTATCAGATCAAAACAGATGGAATTGCCTATCCTGTATCCGGGGAAACAACAACTCCTTTTGCCACTGTCACCTATTTTGAAGCTGATGAAAATTTCCGGATTGAAGAACCTGCAAACCTTACCGAACTTGAAGCCTTTCTTGACCTTAACCTGCCTTCAGAAAACCTCTTTTACGCAGTCCGGGTTGACGGGAACTTCTCTTACGTAAAAGCGCGGAGTGTGCCCAGACAGGAAAAACCTTATCCTGAACTTGCGGATGCGGTATCTGCCCAGGCTGTCTTTGAATTTGAAAACATAAGCGGCACTCTGGCAGGATTCAGGACGCCTGAATACGCAAAAGGCGTAAATGTGCCGGGATATCACCTTCACTTCATTACATCGGACAGAAGTGCAGGAGGGCATGTGCTGGAACTTGAAATGGAAAACGGAGACGCTGCCTTCGACATCACCAGAGAATTTTTAATGGAACTTCCTGCCAGCGGAGATTTTTATAGCGTGGAGCTGGGTCAGGACCTTCAGGATGATCTCGAAAAGGTAGAAAAGTAATCCCGAGCCCGCCACTTTATATTATTTTCCTTCGCTCTTCGAAGGAAAGTTCCCCTTTCATTTTACTATTTTTAGCCTCAATATTCCCCAACAATCTTGTATTTCTTTTCCCCCACTCCCTCCTTATTTTTTCATTTAATCCTTTACTTCTTCTAAAATAAATTTTCCGTTTTGTCATGTCTGATCCTGTAAATTTTTCAGGTCTGTAAGTTCTGTTTCTATTATTCTATTTTTATTTTCTGTTCTTCTATTTCCTCTTCATTTTATTCTTTTATTTTTTTTGTTGAGATGTAAATCTCAACATTCCGCCTTTTTAGAGATTTTGCAGCTTTTACTATCCTGATACTGTTTAAATCTATTATTCCCTGCACAACTGTTAACTCAGGTCCAGCCTCACATGTTCAGCACTGAAACTTTCATCTTCAGGTTCATTCCAGATATATTCCCGAACTGTCCGGAAATATCCCTGTTTCTGAAGCTCTCAAACTGTTCATAGTACTGAGCGCGTTCAACCAATCCTTTGAATATCTCTTCCATTGTATTCACCTCTATTCCTGAAAACTACTTCTGTACTTATTAACCTCCGCCAAGCAGGGTGAAAGTATTTTTTGATTGAGCCCGGAGACTGAAGATTTCAAATATAGATGGCTGCAGGTCATGAAAATCTCTCAGAAAATATCTCTCAGGAAATAACATTGTGGAACTTCTGGAAAAGTTCTCATACAAAGAAAAGTATGGCTGGAAGCCTCAAACTTGATTAAAATGAGTTTAAACAGGTTACGAGTTTAAACGGATTACTGAAAATCGATTTAACGATTTTTCGCTATTGCTGCAAGCTGCTCCCCCAGTTTTCTGCACCTCTCCAGTTCCCTGCCATATGGTCTGTAGCGGACCTGCAGCCCGGGTTCAAGCACTTCTATTCCTGCCTCTTTTAATCCCTGTTCTATTGCTTTTACCGCTCCCCCTCCCCAGCCATATGAGCCGAATGCCACAGCTTTTTTCTTCTGGGGGCGCAGGCCTTTGAGATATATAAGAAAATCCCCCACTGCTGGAAAGAGCCCGTTATTAAGGGTTGGCGAGCCCACTGCAAAGGCAGCTGTATCGAGCATCTCTTTCATTATATAGCTCCTGCTGTTTTTCCGGAGATTAAGAAGCTTTACCTCAACCCCCTCGATGCGGACGGTTTCGGCAATCTCATTTGCCATTATCTCAGTGCTGCCCCACATTGTATCATATATAACAAGCACTTTTTCCTTTACTTCCCCGTTAGCCCACGTTTTGTATGCCTCAAGGATTTTTTTGAGATCCTGTTTCCATATGATTCCATGGGAAGGGGCAATTTGCAGAGGCTCCACTCCAAGTTTGTCAAGAACTCCCAGAAAGCGAAGAACTGGCATGTGAAAAGGCATCACTATGTTTGCATAATATTCAGCAGCATCAGGAAGGACATCTCCCACTTCAAAATCATACCTCTTTGAGCTAGCTACATGCTGCCCAAAGCCGTAGTTTGAGAAGAGGATTCTGTCCTCTTTCAGGAAAGTTTCCATGCTGTCAGGCCAGTGCAGCATTGTAGTTTCGAGGAACATGAGGGTCTTGCCCCCAAGGTCCAGCTCGTCACCTGTTTTGACAATCTCAAGATCCCAGTTCTCACTTCCGAAATCTCTGAAGTAGCCGTTAAGAAAATCGGCTCCCCTTCTTGTAATGAAGATCTTTGCGCTGGTTTGTTTTTTAATCTCTGCAAGAGAGCCTGCATAGTCAGGTTCCATATGGTTTACTACAATGTAGTCGAGCTTTGAAGGGTCGATTATCCTGGTAATGCGCCTCAGCATCTCTCCTGCAAAGGGAGCCTTTACGGTATCAATGAGGGCAGTCTTTTCTCCAGCAACAAGGTAGGAGTTGTAGCTTGTCCCACATGGAGTGGTAAACCCGTGAAAGTCCCGGCCGTTCCAGTCAATTGCCCCTGTCCAGTAAACCCCTCTGGAAAGTTCAACGGTTCCGCCTGGTTTTTCAGATCCCATATGCTTCCGACCTTAATCTTTCAGGTCTGCATGCGGAACTGAGTGATGTCTTCAAGGTAGCTGTCAATCATCTCGTAGTGGCTTCTTTCATACATTGACAGCATCTCAAAGAAATTTTTCTGATTATCATCTTCGGCTCTTTTTGCCAGTTCAGAATAGAAATCCTCACTTTTTCTCTCATGCCTCATGGCTGCGAGCAGAATACCTGCATCTCCAGGAGTTATCTCTCCAGCCTTTGTTCTGCCTGTATCGAACTCAGGGCTGAATGACTGCCCGCTCGGAACCCGAGTACTGATTGCAGGCAGTTCCTTCTTATCGCGGTATCCTTCGAGATAACCAATATGCTTTACTTCCTCACCTGCAAGCTGCTCATAAAGCTCCCTGAATTTTGGGTTTTCCATCCGGGCAGCCTGCTGCATGTAGAAGTCTCTTGCTTCTTTTTCTCTCTCAATTGCCAGAGCCAGAGCTTCTTCAATCCCCTTAAGGTTCTTTACTTCCTCTACTGTGTTCTGATATGCGCTTTTCATACCTTTTACCCCCTCTTATTTTTCAGATTTTCCCTTAATATTCAAAGTTTTTAACTCTCGGCTTCCTTCTTAGCTTTCTTTTTCTTCTGTTCTCTAATTTTCAGGGTTATATCTTCAGAAGGCCGCTCAAGCCCGAATATATCATAAATATCATATGGACTGGAAAGAACGTTTATGTTTTCCATCTGCGCAAGCTTTTCCGAGTTTGTAACATCTACTTCGCGCATAGTAAGCTCAAATGCCCTGCCGCTGGGTGCAGCAGTTTTTACAGTCCCCCTTTTCTGGTCTACAGGCAGGATGAAAATAGGTGTTTTTCCTTTTGCAGTCTGAGAAACAGCATTGGTAACAAGGGTATCTGCAATCCCGTACACGATCTTTGCCACTGTGTTGGCAGTTGCCGGGGCTATGAGCAGGAAATCATAGTATCCCATCTGCAGTGGGCCTGCTATGAATGGAGAGTTGGGGCCTGCATCCACTTTGAAGTTAGGGAAATCATTCTGAATTTTGTCCCACAGATGATACCATTTCATTACGGTTTCCCCTTCTTTGGACAGGAAAACCATCGTCTCAACACCTGTTTTGTTCTTGATATCGACCAGTATGCTGTAAGTTTCAATCATCTGGTCTCCAGAACCTGTAATTCCCCATGCTATGCGTTTAATCTGTTTGCCTAACGATTCCACCAAGACAACACCTTCCTTAGATTTTAATCCAAACTCTGATGACTTATTACCCTGATTATGTGATTTATTACCCTGATTATGTGATTTATTACCCTGATTATGTGATTTCCAACAGATTTTTGAATCTCCAGGCTTTTATCCAGCCTTGTTTATTTACTGCCTGTTTGCTTCTTCCTTCGGAGTTTCAGGCACAGGAGTTTGAGGCACCTCTGCGGAGGCAGCTCTTTTCACGAGCTGGGCTGTCTGAATAAGCTTCTTAAGGGTCCTTCTAAGGCTCCGCATACCTTCAGAATCCTCTGAAACTCCTTCTGCTCCTTTGTCCTTTGACCAGAACGTCCCTCCGAGGTTTGCCCCAAAGGAGCCTCCCCCAACAGGGATCATTTCATTAATCACATAAAAGTTAAGAATAGTCTGAATAGCAGGCTCCTGCCCTCCTATGCGGTCTCCTCCATCCGCAATCCCCATTCCAGCCTTGTTTAAAAATACCTTAGGATCTTTTGCAACGACGGCTCTGCAGCGGTCCATTATAGTTTTTGTCTGGGCGCTTACCGTTCCCTGGTAGACAGGAGTACCTATAATCCAGGCATCTGCCCAGATCATTTTATCATACAGTTCAACCGCAATATCGTCCTTATGGATACAGCCTTCCTTTTTTCGAATGCAGAAATCACAGTGGATGCAGAAGTTTAATTTTTTTCCTTTTGAAGAGAAATAATCCGTCTCTGCACCATACTTCTCCTTTGCAATTTTCAGGGCTTCCTGAACCAGATAATCAGTTGCCATATTCCTGGGACTTCCCGAGATTCCCAGAATCCTTATTGGTTTGGTTTCGGTTTCCTGCATGTCCCTTCTCCTTTATCTCTTAACTAAGAGTCTGTTGGATCCAGCACCGTCGAAATTATCTCTATTATAGAGGGTTTCAGGGCAATAATCTTATTCCTGGACGATTTTAGCCCTTATCTCTGGTTTTTATCTTCTTTTTGACTTTTTAGGGAGATTATGCACGTCTCCAATTTACATCGCCGGGTTAAAGGATAAAAGGGGCTTCTTCAGCTACATTTTAAAAAGAGTGGTAATGATCAGAATCAGAAGCCCCTGACTTTTCACTGCCTTTCCCCCATATTTTAACTACTTTTCAGGCTTTCCAGCCGCATTTCTTTCCTTCTTTCTCTTCCCCTGACATAATCTCGATCTGCCTGTATGCTTCCCCGTGATGTTTGTGCACTGAAAAAAAATGTGTATACAATTCTGAGCATAATTCAGGCAGTGAAATTATACGCAGAAGTCTTCTCCAAGAATACTATCGATACACTCGCGGCACATCATTCTGGGAAGGTCTTTCTTGAGTGTGACCTCAGGCAGAGGATAGCCTCCTTTCATGGGGAATTCTACCTGTTTGATATGTTCCATGCAGAGACCTTTTCCGCAGACTATGCATACACCTACTGCTTCACTATCCTTATTATTCTCAAGGCAATCGTAACATTTCAGCATACTTGACCACCTCAACATACCTGGTTAAACAGACAGTTCTCTTTCAAAGCTTCATGGCAGGGGACACAGACAATTCTCTTGATGTGTTCCTGGTCTGGCTTAAGTTGAATAGGATAGTTGCCTTCCCATACAGGGGTTTCCTCATGTATAAGGTGCTTTTTGCAAACCCCTCTCCCGCACACGATACAAATTCCCACAGCATCCGTATCTTTGCCCTCCAGGGCGCATTCATAACATTTCATCACTTTCCCTCCAGATCAGACAATCCTGTTTATATTCGATTTTATCCGAACTTTTTAAGGCTGGCCTCATGTATTCTCTTTACATGAGAGAACTCTGACTCTTTCGTTATTCTTCTATGAGGGTCATTTCCTCTCCACAGCAAACAAGTGTTCCACCGCCAACTTTTGTTACGGTGACCTCGTTGCCGCAGATTTCACAGCGGTATTTTTCTCCTTTTTTGGAGACTCCCACAGTTAACGCACCTCCTTTTTTAGCTCCAGTTTCCTCAAAATTCTTATATGGGCTTTCCCCTTGCCCATCTGTCCCCGGAGCAGGCTCCGGATTATTCCAGAATCCATAAACATTAACCATTCTTTGTATATAATTGTAAGGATTTTTTAAAAAGTAACAAAACATTTCCGAATCTTTTTAATTTTTCTGGTTTTGTTGATGAACTTGTCAGAGAGTACCGGGATATATGCCCTTTAAGGGAAATAACAAAGACAAAAACCACAAATCACTCCATCAATTCCGTATCCTCATGCGAATATGCCGGCGCACAGCAGCAGAGAATTTTCAGTTCCTTTTCTCCGGTGTTCCTTATCCTGTGCGGAGTCCCCGGCAGAATACAGACTGCATCCCCTGTACGGACTTCAAACTCCTGACCTCCCAGGGTCATTATCCCGCAGCCTGTTGTGATATGATAAATTTCTTCGGTCAGCCTGTGCCTGTGAAGCATTGTTTTTCCTCCGGCAGGCACGGTGGCTTCGGCAAGGCTCTGCTCTGAATTTCCGTGGACTGAGGGGTGCATGAATTCACGGATTATTGAACCGTCTTTTGTGATGTAGGGTTCTATCTTTTCATACTCAGTTTTTAGCTGCATTCAGAAATACTGGGGCTGACAACTATTTAATAATTTTTATTTCAACTAATTGGGTCGCAAATTTAATTCCAATAGCCCTTTAAGGCTTTCCGAATAACTTTTTCTTAATTTTCCGTTTTGCGCTTCCTGACATCTGTTTAAGGATAATAGGAGTGGGAGTGTTTTCCCCTTCAGGAGCAACATTTCCTTCCCTGATCGCTCTCAGCACGGCTTCCACCGTATTCTCAGAAGAGTCGATTTCAGTGTACGCCTGCCCTACCATTTCGGGGATATGGGAATCGCTTCCCGCAACCCCGGGTATTCCGAGCCTTTTTGCCTCTTCCATGGCTTTCCGGTTGGCTGAATTAAAGAGGCAGCGGGAATTGAAAACCTCTACGGCATCGGTATCAAGTCCTTCGAAACTTCCTATCCCGTGGGAGCTGCGCTTGAAAGGGTGAGGGATAATGACTGTTCCGCCAAGTTTTCTTGCCCGCCGGATCGTTTCTTCAGGGCTCAGCAGCGGCTCAATGTTTTCCCTGACCCCGAGAACCAGAATATGCCCTTTCGAAGAACTCACTTCCACTCCGGGAATAACTGTAATTTCAAGACCGAGTTCCACGGCTTTTTCCGCGCAGACAATGCCGCCCTCCACGGTGTCGTGATCGCAGATAGCAAACCCGTCAAGCCCCCTTTTGAGGGCAGTCTTAATGATGTCACTGTGACTTGAATTACTATCTTTTGAATACTCGGAATGTACGTGAAGATCGAATTTCATGATGGGATAAAAATGCGAGTCGAATTTATATAAATTTTGAAACGGAAGAGTACTGAGAGAAAAGAGAAATAAAAGAGAAGAGGAGGAATAACGAACGGGTTCACTCATAGAAAAAAATCTGGTGTAGGGGTAGTTTAGGATATTAGGAGGGTCTGATATCTTCAGTAGACACCCGTTCGCAAAGACACAAACAACCTTATGGTATAAATGCCTTTCGTAGGTATACGAACAATATTCAGATTATGCAAAAAACCTGCTGAAAAGAAAAATATTGGCAAAAATATGAGTAATATACCAATGATTTTTATAGAATTGGAAAGACTCATTATTATTCCGTAATACCTGAAAAGGCACTAAAAACCTTATTTGCCTCACTCACCAGAGTTAAGCTCCAGAGATTTTATCCTGTTAATTATATCTTCTCTGGCTTCATAATCCACTGAAATCCTCTCTCCGTAATCAACCCTGTGAACAATGCCTTCGTCGTACAGCCAGGAGAGGATCGACATTCCTTTTTCCGAATTAGGAAGGGAAAAAGAATAAAAAGACCATGCAGGGAGATGTTTGATTATTTCGGCTTTTAACTCCTGCATGCCGGTTTTTTCTTTTGCAGAAACAAATACGGGATTTGGAGCCATATAGCCTATTTCATTCATGACGGCTTCAAGTTCGGATTCTTCAAGCAGATCAGTTTTGTTGAGCACCGTGATTACGGGAACTCCCTGGATGCGGTCCCAGAGAGTATCATGGGATGTGGAAAGTTTCTGCAAAATTATCTCGGGTTTTTCGCTTACATCGACTACCAGCAGGATGAGGTCGGAAAGGAATATCTCATCAAGGGTGGACTTGAAAGCATCAACAAGCCAGTGCGGAAGTTCTTCTATGAACCCCACGGTATCCGTCAGAAGAGCCTTTCTTCCGCCAAGGTCAAGAGCCCTGGTAGTGGGCACAAGGGTCGTAAAAAGCATATTCTGGGCTTCAACGCTTTCATTAACGATGGCATTGAAAAGCGTGCTTTTTCCGGCATTGGTATAGCCTGCAAGGGCTATAAGAGAAAAGCCTTTCCTGTGCCGAAAACCCCGCAGGGACTCGTCGTCTTTCCCGGCAGACTCAAGTTCCTCTTCGATCCTTGCAATCCTTTTCTTCAAGTCCTGCTCATAGGCATCTTCATAGTCCCCAAGTCCCATGAAACCTGCCCTTTCCTCTTTTTTCACGAGGGAAACAATAGCTCTTGCCCTCGGGACCTCATACCTCAGCCTTGCAAGTTCAACCTGCAGTTTGGAGCGGCGGGTGGTAGCCCTTTTTGCAAAAATCTCAAGGATAAGCTGGAATTTGTCTATAACCTGGCACCCGCAGATTTCCGAGATATTAAAAAGCTGAATTGTGGAAAGCCTGTTGTAGAAAATTACCTTTCCTGCTCTCTTCTGCCTCACAAGTTCGGCAAGCTCCTCTATCTTTCCTTTCCCGAGCTGGTACCTTGAGTCAGGAAACCTTGTCTGGGTAAGCTCGCCGACAGGGACATAGCCTGCAGCTCTTGAAAGCTCCCTGAGTTCCTCAAAGAGATATTCACTGCGTTCAGGGTCAGCACGCGGATTAGTCCTTTTTACGAGAATTACCCGGCTTTCGTTTTCGGTTTTCTTTTCTGCTGGAATTTTTACGCCTCAATATTAAGTTCTTTAATGAGTAAATTTCGGGCACTCAGAGAAATATGGTGAGCAAGTTCGATAGCCCTTCTCTCAGCTATGGACTCCTGGTACTTAAATGCCCGGGAAAACATGCTTTCGGGCACCCAGAGGGGCTGGTTATACATATCTCCTTTCTCTGCAACAATCGTGCCCTCAAAGGAAAGCTGGTCAGCCGTATCCTCAATCAACTGGACAATATCAAGCAGACCCGGTGCTCTTTTTAGCCAGAAGGGCAGAATCTTCACCTGCTTTATCTTTTCAATATGGTCAGCAGAAACAGTGAGAGCTACCGCTGCACAGACCATATAGTAGCCTCCTTTTATCCTGTGCCTGCCTGAAATGTCCACTGCAATAATGTCCCACATTTATAATTCGCCTTCTTTCCTGAATGAAAACCAGAACCATTGGGAACGGTGAATACGTATATTCAGGTAAAGCTTAACAGCCAGTGATAAACCAGCAGTAAGATCAGTAATGTTCACTCTGTTTTCCGAAGAAACAATAAAGACTCAATGCAAAATATAGTACCAGTAATAACATATGTCTAATATAATATTTTTAATGTAATATCAATATAGAATTATCAAGAACATGATCACATCTTGACCCTGCCTATATCCAGATACTCAACTTCTTCCCCTTTCTCAACTGCAAAAAGCATTCTTTTGCGCACGCTGTTTGCAAGCCTGACAGCCCCGGACAGAACCGGCAGCCTGAAGTCATAATCTGCAGGGACGACGTTTACAAGGTACTCGGAATGAGGGATTTTTTCGATTGATTCTACTTTCCTGTAGACCCTGAAATGGGTGCCGAACTTAAAACCTGTCTTGACCACAAGCCCTGAGTCCCGCAGGGCTTTATACGCGCTGTATTTCCTGAGAAAAGAGCCTTCAATTTCCGAGGCTTTCTCAACAAACTCTTCGAATGAAAAGACCTTTCCTTTCCTGTCCCTGACGACTATGACCCCTCTGGAAAAAAGGTAGAGAGATTCAACAAGGGAAAGCTGCAGCCTTTCAGAGTCAAGCATTTTCCCGTAGAATCCTCTGGAATAAAGGGCTCCCGAAGCTTCAGCATCCCAGGCTATTACCCTGTCTTCAAGGAAAGTTGCATCGGTTTTGACTGCAGGGAAGGGGTAAGGCATCTCCCCTTTCGGGGCAGCGGATTTGATTTCATAAAAAGTAAGGTCACTTTCTTCGTCCACCACAGCCAGGATAAACTGCTTATGCACGTTTTCTGCCGAAGCAACCGACTCCTTCAGGAGCTTCACAGGAAGGAGCTGCCTTTCGGAAAGGACGTGGACAAAAATTTTTGCCGCACTTTTTCCGGGATGGCTGCCCCGCGGGTATACCCTGAAGTCCGTAGCTGAAGGCTGGACATAATACCCTCTCTCTTTGAGGTCCTTGTAAACGATATACTTCAGCTCGAAATTCTGCTGCCTCAAGGAAGCCTGTTCGAAAAATGCCCTGAAATCGAGCGGTTCTCCTTCAAGCTCGATATCGATTTTCCCTCTGGACTGAAGGTATGCAGCCTCCACAAGCGAGAGTTCAAGCCCGTCATCTCTGGGACGCCCGAAATAAGCTGTTTTGTAAAGTTCAGCCACCGCTTCCTTTCCTGCGAGGACCCGGTCCCCTTTAAGTTGTGTATTCAATAGATTCACCTGAGAAGAAAATAGAATGAAAATAAGTTTTGCAAAAATTTATTTTATAAGATTCTGACTTTTAACAATCTGATTTACACAGAGCTGGACTATCTTTCTGGCTTTTAACAATCAAACCCCTATTAATAACTGGAGTATAATAATTGAGCTTAATATAATATTGTTTTTTCTACCTTCAAAGGTTGCTGCCCGCAGCTTCCGATATTTGCGGCAGCTCTCAGCTCCATCAATTTACCTGAAAGCTTTTGAGTCCCTGAACATACGGGCAGCTTCGACAATCGAGCCTGCAAGTTCCCTGTAAGCAGCTCCGTGCAGATGGGCGTAAGAGCCAATGGTATTGTTAACGATGAGCCCGTCCCTGTCGCCCTTTATTCCGGTGCCCCTTGAGAGTGCTATTGCAAACTCAGCGTCATCGGGGATTTCCAGGATTTCGGAGTGGTGGAACTCATGCCCTTTGAAGCTGTTTCCCTTCTTTCCTATCGGGCAGTCCTTTTCAAGGGTCCCTATATTATAACTTACAACTCTTGTCTGCCCCATAATTGTGTGACCCGGAAGAGCTCCGACCATTGAATAGGTGGACTCGGGCATGGAAGCATCATGGTAAGTGCCCTTTCCCGGGACTCCGGTACTTATTTTTTCCGTAAGGTACATGAGCCCGCCGCACTCGGCATATATGGGCATGCCTGCAGCAGAAGCTTTTTTGATGGCTGTTCTCATGGACTCATTGGCTTCGAGTTCGGCTGCAAAAAGCTCGGGGTAGCCGCCTCCTATATAGAGACCGTCAACATCAGGAAGCTCTGTATCGTTTACAGGGCTGAAGTAAACAATTTCCGCACCAGAAAGTTCCAGCAGGTCAATATTATCGCGGTAATAAAAGTTGAAAGCCTCATCAAGGGCAACCCCTATCCTCGGCTCTGGAGAGCCTTCATTTACGGAAGGGGAGAAAATACTGTTTTCCGGACCTGCCAGGGGTTTTGCACTGCCAGCGATTTCCAGAAAACGGTCCACATCAATTCCTTTGTTGATAATCTCTTCAATGCCGTGAAGCCTGTCCTCAAACCCACCATCTCCAAGCCTCCGCCTGCCTTCGAGAGCCGGCATAAGCCCGAGATGCCGCATGGAAATCTGCATTGAAGGATCTCTGGGAATAATTCCTATAACCGGCACGCCGGTATAGTGTTCGATTGCCTCTTTTGCTTTCTGTGCGTGGCGACGGCCTCCTATATTATTGAGGATTACTCCTGCGATCTCAACATCAGGGTCGAAATTCTTGTAACCGCCAATAAGAGCAGCAGCGGAGCGGGTAATGCTGCGTGCATTGATTACGAAAATCACAGGGCATTTAAGGATTTTTGCAATCTGGGCTGTGCTCCCGAGGTCGCTCAGGCTTTCAAAGCCCTCGTAAAGCCCGCGGACGCCTTCGATAATTGCAATATCAGCCCCGCCTCCGGTTTCACAGGCATGGGTGTAGACATCAAGAATCCCGTGCTCATCCATGAGGTATCCGTCGAGGTTTCTGCAGAACCTGCCCGTGATCTCGGTGTGGTAACTGGGGTCGATGTAGTCAAGGGCGACCTTGAAGGGCTGGACTTTATACCCTCTTGAAACAAGGGCAGCCATGAGCCCCATGGAAATCGTGGTCTTGCCTGAAGAAGAGCGGTCTGCGGAAATCAGGACTCTGGGAATGCTCCCTGCCTCTTTTCCGCCTGGCTGGTTGCTGTGGGACATGATATTATACCCCGGATCTGGTTTTTCAGTTTACTGCGGCACAGGTAGTTTTTAAGGCTGCAGTTTTGCGGTTTACGCCGGGCCTGGGAATTTGTTTTAATTTACCAGTTCTTGCCGGCTCTTTTTTTCATTTTTCGATTTATTTTGTCATTTCCCTTAGCCGTTCATCACTAAGGTGGTCTGCCATGACCTTCTTTTCGTTTTCCAGGATTTTCTTTCCAAGCTGGCGGTAAACTTCAGCAATATCGGAATCAGGAGCTTTCTCCATAACAGAATAACCTTCCCTTTCCCAGTCCTGCACTGCCTGCCGCTTCGGGATGAAAGCCATTAACTGGCTGCCGATTTCCTCGGAGAACTTCCTGACAATCTCCTCTTCTCTGCTCGCATTTCTGGAATTGCAAATTACCCCGCTAAGAGGCATCCCTATTTTGGAAAGCCCTTTACAGATGTTGTTTGCTGCATAAAGGGGCATATACTCTCCCGATGTCAGGACGTACGCCTCATTCACAAAACCCTTCCTGACAGGGGCAACAAACCCGCCGCAGACGATATCTCCGGGAACATCATAGATGATGAGGTCCTGTTCTTTCAAGAGGTCTCCTGAAATGCTTTTCAGCTTCTGAATTGCGACTATAATCCCGCGCCCTGCACAGCCTATGCCCGGTTCCGGGCCTCCGGCTTCCACGCATTTGACGCCTGCATAGCCTTCAAAAACAACATCTTTTTCCTTCACATCCACACCTTCGCGGAGGAGGTCGAGGATTGTAGGAATTCTCCGCCCCCCGAGAAGAGTTATTGAAGAATCGCTTTTGGGGTCGCAACCTATGATCATGACTTTCTTGCCCGCTTCCGCACATGCAGCTGCAACGTTTGAAGCTGTGCTCGATTTGCCTATGCCGCCTTTTCCGTAAATTGCAATGATCTTTTGTTTTTTCAAAGAATCTCCCTCCCGTAATCTGATTTTTCCTGGCTTGAGCTCTGATTTTATTCTGGCAAGCCTGCTGAATCTGAATTCCCTTTGATTCTGGCTCTGTCCTTTCCTGCTCAGGCTTCCTTTGCAAGTTCCCTTAATGTGGCTCCAAACTCGGACTCCACTATCGTGCTGACTCCAAGGGTCTTGGGGTGGAGGTCGATCTCAACCATAACATGCTGATGCCCCATCTCTTTTAAGGGAAGAACCTGCCTCGGACCGTTCGTACTGGAGATCAGCTCCATGTGCCGTATGTTCTCCATAGGGACTGCATGCGGAACACCTGTGATAACCGCGAAATCGTAATCGCTGTATTTTTCCTTTATCAGCTCGCTGACCTTTTCCCCTGCAACAGGGTATTCGTCCATGCCGCCGATAATTTCGTGAATCTCAACCCCGTGGGCTTTGAAGTCCCGCATAATGTATTCGGCATGCTGCCTGACCCTCGGAAGCCCGAGCTCAGGGTCGATATTTGCCATGTTTACCAGGTTTTCCTTTTTCCCGAGTGCAGCTGCAACCTCATTGACTGCAAGGGTAATGTCTGCAAACATGTAGCCGGTCTCTTTTTTGGCGTTCATTATGACGAGCCCTTTTTTTCCTTCCTTAAGGAGCTCAATAAGCCGCTTTGCAACCTTATATTTGACGTCTCCTCTGGAGGGCGCGAGGTATTCCCTGCTTGCAGCCCCGAACCTCTTTTCGACCTCTGTGGCTTTCTGGAGGAGGTACTCCTGGCGCTCGAACTCTTTATGGTCAATTATCCCGGCATCGAGTGCGGACTCGAGAGCAAAGAGCACACCTTTTGTGTTGTTGTGGTAGCCTGCGTGAACTTCAACTTCAATTACAGGGATGTCCGGGTTAGCCTCGAGCACGGCTTCGTGCATTTCCTCTCCTATGATCATGCTGGCGCAGGTGCCGACAACACCCAGGATTTTCGGGTTGAAGAGTTCTATGGATTTGCTGATAACCTGCACAAGCTTATCGTGCCCACCGAAAACAAATCCGTTCTCATCAAGCCCTGTGGTAACTACGTGGATGCCGTCTTCTTCAAGTAGCCTCGCATGCTTGAAAGAACAGCCAGGGGGCCCGTGAAGGATTGCAACATCTACGTTTAAGTCCCTGAGGGTATAAAGAGCCGCAACGATTGAACTTGGGCGGGGGTGAATGATTGAAATCTCTTTTTGAGTCATGGTAAATCCTCTTTCTGATGATATGAATAACGATATGGGTTTCACCCGGGAGATTCTGGCATCCCGCAGACAATTTACCCCGGCTGAACGGGAAAAGATATTCGGGAGCAAGACAGGTTGAAATGAATATGAAGTTAAGTGGCAGTTAAACAAATGTCAGCAAATTGAATTAAGCGGTAGTTAAATAGTGAAGAAAGTTAAACAAGCGATGGAAACGAATACAGATTGGAAGACCCTGTATAAAATTGTATCATAAATAATCCGGCTAAAACCCCGCAGCCTGACCTGCGACTCCTGATTAATCAGCGGAAACATTTCACGGAGGAGAGAATTATATCTCCTGTCCCTGCAAGTTCCGAAGCTTTCGATAGCCCTTCCGGAAGGCTGCCTGCATAAGAAGCGTTTTTAGCAGTAACTGCCCGCATCCTCTCTCCGACAAGTATGATATGCCCGCATTTTGTTCCGAATTTCTCTATAAACCCCTGAACTGAAGCAGGAGGAAGACCTTCACAGACCTGAGAGGCTTCTTCTCCAAGTACAAGGATTATACTGCTCTTTTTTTCGTCTTTTTTCTTCAGGAGAGCGTATTCAAGGGCTTTTTCCGCAGAAAGGATATCCATTCCGGAATTTGAGTTATCGATCATAGAAACTCCGTTAAGCTCTTTTTCCTGCATTCTGCCTGAAAGCCCTCTGAACTCTTCAAGCACAGAAACCACATCTTTTGTCTCAACCCCAAGTTCGAGAGCTGCAGCAGAGGCTGCAATAAAAGCTGTCCTGTATGCAGAACTGCTGTATCCTGAACGCAGGGAAGCTGAAAAGATTTCTTTTCCTCTGCTGAGAAATCGCAGGGTAGAGCCTGAAACTTCAGGAGTATTTGACGGTTCCAGAACAGCGGAAGCTTTCACTTCACGGTTTTCAGTTTCCAGAACAAAGTCCGGGTCGCTGGAAACCAGTAAGCTGTTGTCTGCAAAAAACGGATCCTTAAAGGTGAGGACCTCTGCCTGAATTCCTTTTGCAGCTTCAAGGGCTTTTTCTGCTCCGGCATTGAGAAGAAGGGTGCTTCCGGGTTTTGCATTAAGGATAAGCTGGAGTTTTGCGTCGCTTGCAAGGGAAGTATTGTTTGCAATCCTGTAATCGGGCGAAAGAGTTGTGAGAATCCCCATGTCTGCGGTACCCGTGCCCCCTATAGAGATTTCAAAGATGAAGAATTCAGGTTTTATTCCTGCATCAAGGCTTTTTTCAACGGCTGTAAGGATACTTCCCGGAGTTATGCTCAGCCCCCTGTGAATAAGAGAAGGGGAGCCTTCTTCCCAGACCTCAAGCCCGCGCGAGGTATGGAGTAAGACTTTAAATTTGCGGGAGAGCATGTCAGAGAGCAGGGATGCAGTACTTGTTTTTGCTTTTACGCCAGTTACTTCAACTATTTTTATGCCGGAAAGCCTCTGGTCTTTTTTGAGGATTTCTCCTGCAATTTCGTGGTGGGAGACAATTTTTTTTCCTTCGGATGCGGCTTGCGCTAGCATGGAATAAGCGGGGTCAAGGTGTACGGGCGCTACCAGAAGATCAAATTCGGAAATTGGGAGGGGAGCTTTTGAACATCGAATGCCGTAATTTTCTTCAAGCTCCCCGAGAAGTGCCGGCTCCACGGTCCCGTAAACGTCTACCCCGGAAACATCATTTCCCAGAGATGCAAGCTTTTTCGCGATTGGAATGCCGCCGTGTGTAAGGTCGAGCACGGCGATCTTCTTCCGCAGCAAGCCCATAATGAAAACCGGACCCGAATATCTTCAGATCTACAGGGACTCCTGAACCCTCTTGAAAACGAGGTCAGCTATCAGTTCGTCGGCTCCGAGGGGCTTTGCATAGCAGAGGGGAACTTCCTTTCCATCGATCTCAAGGGTTCCGCAGCCGTCTTTGTCCAGGCTCAGGATTTCAGGGATGTCTTTTGTAATGTGGACGCCTGAAGCCAGGAAAACAGGTACTGCTGCAACCTTTGTTACCCCTGTGCCTGAGAAGCCTGCAATTGCCTCTTCAAGGGTGGGTTCGCTGTTTTCCATGAATCCTGCTCTGACAATGACATCAGTGTGCTTCTGTGCGATGTAATCTGCGATCTGGGTTACTACTTCCTTGTTGTAAGGAAGTTTGCTTCCGTGGCCGATGGCCAGAATTCCAAGTTTTTCAGTCATTCTCGAAACCTCTTCTAAATTTAGCTCAACCTTGTTCAGAACTTGTTTAACACAATTATTCTAATTTGTAACATCACAGAGATTAACATAGTTAGAATTTATCTGATATATTCTCTTCGTTTCTAAAAAATTATATATATTAATTAGTTTATGGAGTGCCCGAGACTGTTTCACTTCACAAAAAAGAGGGATTTTTAAAGATAGTTTGAACGGTGGCAGGAAAAACAAAAGTAATACTGAATCCTGAAAAACAAAACCATAAAGAAATCTCATATATTGCTCATTGTGAGCCTTATTTCCTTAATAAACCTGTTTTATTTGTTTTCTTCTCTAATTAGGCACATATAGAGGTCTTTTCGTCATATGTGGAAAAAATCATAAGACGCCGTTTAAAGAATGTAAAAATCAGTGAAGCATTCGATGTACACACGTATTGACATAGTATAAGACTGATTTGCAGGTATACTTTGCAAAAAAATGAACCGATTATATTACTCTCAGTAATTATACCGCCAGTGTTATATACAGGAACTTACATAGTATATATTGTTCACAAGGAACTAAGCTGTAAAGTGAAGCAAATTCAGGACAGAGTAAAACCTGATCCCGCAATGAACTTCATTGACATGTGAGCTTATAATGAAGCAAATTCAGGACAGCCTGAAAACTGATCCCGAAATCTACTTCATTGACGCGTAAGCTATAAGATGGAGCAAATTAAGGACAGTTTGAAAACCGATACCGAAATCTACTTCATTGATGCTTTTACTGCGAGGTGGAGCAAATTAAGGACAGAGTAAAATCTGATCCAGTAATATACTTCATTGACGCGTAAGCATAAGGTGGAGCAAATTAAGGACAGTTTGAAAACCGATCCCGAAATCTACTTCATTTATGGTTTAAACTGCGAGATGAAGCAAATTCAGGACAGTCTGAAAGCTATCCCGCAATGAACTTCATGACATGTAAGCATAAGGTGAAGCAAATTCGGACGGCTTGAAAACCGATCTCGAAATCTACTTCATTGGCATGTAAGCTTAAGATGAAGCAAATTCAGGAAAGTCTGAAAACTGATCCCATAATTTAATACTTCATTGGCGCGTAGCTATAAGGTGGAGCAAATTCAGGACGGCTTGAAAACCGATCCCGTAATATCCTTCATTTATGGCGTAAACTGCGAGATGAAGCAAATTCAGGACAGTCTAAAAGCTATCCCGCAATGAACTTCATTGACATGTAAGCTTAAAATGAAGCAAATTCAGGACAGAGTAAAACCTGATCCCGTAATAAACTTCATTGTTGCAGACCAAACCTTGTGAACCCATTATTCACTCTTTTGATCAAAATTCAGCGTATAGAATTGTTCTCTTCTTTTACTGTTTTCCTCCATTTCATTTAGATATTTTTCATGAAAGGCAGTATACCTAATTAGCTGTAAATTTGAAGTCAAGTTTTTGTGTAGTATGGAAAAATTGATCTCCCGATATGGAATTATCTACCAAATAACTTCCTGAGACTTGTGATTTTACAGAACCGATAAATGAATACCTTCTTCTGCAAATTCATACCGCATGCTCTCGCTCATCCCGACTACTGCGTACTTTGTGGTGCAATAAAGAGCCTGGAATGGGAACGGCACCAGTCCGGCAATGGAAGACGTATTAACTATGTGCCCTCCGCCCTGAAGGCGCATGACTGGCAGAGCAGCATTAATGCCATATATGACGCTCCAGAGATTGACATCAATCCTTCAGCAATGCTCTTTTATTCGGGAAGCCAGATCTTCTGTATCCCACAAACAAGATTACAGGGAATATAGGGGCTTCACTGACAAGTTACAAGGGGACTATGGCTACAATTAATGGAAACGGGGAAGAGAATTAAAATAAGAACAAAAAACAAAAAGAAGAAGAAGAAAAAGACCGGAATCAAAAATTAATTTCCGGCCCCTGCTGCGAAAAAGTAGAAATCTTTTTAGTTCCTTCTTTTCCTGAGCAGTACAAATGCTGTGGCAAGTATGCCGATAGTTGCAGCAATGCTGAAGAAAGGAGTTGACTTCGTTACTTCGTAACTTCCGCTCATGTCTCCTATCTCAACCGTATAATTTCCTGGCTCCTTCTCGGTATGGGAGAATGTGACTGCTTTACTCTCGCCGGCTTCCAGGCTTACGGTTTCGGAGTCCACGGATTCATTGTTGATCAGAAGTTCCACTTCGGTTTCTCCTGCAATGTTGCCTGTGTTTGTAACGTTTGCCTGGATTGAAACTGCGTCTCCCGCTTTAACAGAAGCAGGCTCAATTAAGAGGTTTGAATACTCGAATTCAGCTTTGTCTTCGATAACCTCAACAATAGTTTTTCCTTCTTCATAACCTGCTTTTGTAGCATTAACCGTGAATGTGCCTGGAGCAGTTACCCAGTAAGATACAGTACCGTCCGTGCCAGTCTGCCCATCAACTTTCTGGCCGCCGAAATAGACATCTGCACCGGAGACCGGCTTGTTTTGTACAGAATCGGTAACCCCTATTTTTATCTGGTCTCCTTTTTTAACGGTTTCCGGGGAGACTGAAAGCAGCAGTTTTATGACTCCAGCTCCGACAATGTCCACGTCCTTACTTCCAGAGATATAACCTTGCTTGTTTGCAGATAATTTGAAGCTACCCTCCTGAGTTGGGGTGTATGTGAGAGCCCCGTCGTCTCCCGTGGTCCCGATGCTCTTGTTCCCGAGAAGGATTTCAACATCACTGACTGCAGCATTTCTTGCTGTGACCGAAATATTTGCTGCCTGTCCAACCACAAAGACTTCCGGTACTTTAATCTCAAGCTGGTCCTGTGGAGCAGTCTCAACTTCAACAAAGGGATAGAAACGCAGGACAGAGGAATCAGCTACCTTGAAACTGACATTGCCCATCAGGTCAATGGTATTGCCTCTTGAGAGGGAAATCGAGTCCTCGTTCTTCATTGTAATACCTGAGCTGGAAATAGTGCTGATTTCCATCTTTCCGAAAGAGTCACCCTGGGAAAGCTCAAGATAGTCATCTGAGACCTGGAATATCCCTTCTATAAAGACGGCGTCCGTTTCACGTGAGCGGAAAACTGTGCTTATATGGGCTGCAATCATAGGAACATCTTCAGCTCCACCTATATCTGCTTCGTAGATATAGGTCCCGTTACTGGAAACGATTCCAGAATCCAGAAGCTTTCCGTCCTTGTACAGCTCGAGGAGTACTCTGTTCCCGTTTACATCAACTTCTGAGGCTTTGAGAGAATAACCATTCTCAAGAGCTATGGAGGAGCCTGTGAACATAGATCTTTTGTTATCGTCATCTATCAGGACTTTTGAAAGGATATTATCAGAAAGGACACTCACACTTTTTGAATTTTCAAAGGTATTCGCAGGGTAGCCCGCAAAATACTTCTCTGCCATGAACCCTATGACCTGATATGAACCCCAGCTTTCCTGCTTGAATTTTACAAGTGCAGGGCTGGTTGAATAAACAAGAGTCTCGTCATCAATCGACCTTCCGCTGATTCCTTCTGTGAGGGTCAGGCTTTCGGTGGAGACATTTTCATCTATGCTGTAATAGAACCCTTCAAAGTTGTAAGGTGTCCAGAGAGTTGTGTTAAATGTTTCATCGTGGACAGTACCCCTCAATTCATAGCTTCCGGGTTCAGTAGTCTCGACTATGGGTCCAAAACGGAGATCATCGGAATCAGCTACAAGGAAGCTGAGTTTTCCCATGATATCGACTGTATCTCCCTTGCTGAGGGTAATAGAGTCCTCATTTTTCATTATAATTCCGGAACTTGAAGTGGAACTTATCTCCATTTTTCCGAATCTGTCTCCATTCTCGATCTGGACATATTCGTCTGATATCTGGAAAATCCCTTCTATAAAGACTGCATTTGTTTCTGTGCCCCGGAATATCTGAGCTAAATGGACAGCTATCAGAGGTACATCATCAGCTTCTCCAAGATCGGTTTTATAAACATAGTCGCTGTTAGAAGAGAGGAAACCGTCGTCTATCACATCTCCATCCTTTTCGAGCTGTACCCATACAGTGTCTCCATTGACATCAACTTCTACAACGTTAAGGGAATAACCTTCTTCGAGTATGAGGGAAGAGCCTGTGTACAGAGACTTCCTGTCATCGCTATCAATAAGTATTTTTGAAAGCTGCCCATCAGAAATTACACTGATATCGTCATTTACAAAGCTGGAGTTTTCCGTATATCCTGCAAAATACCTTTCTGCCATAAACCCTATGACCTGATATTTACCCCATTTTTCATTTTCGAATTTCGTTTCTATGGGCCTTGTCTCATACTGCAATCCGTTTCTCTCGACACTTCGGCTTCCTTGTGTGAGCTGAATCGTCATGCTTTCTGAACCTTCCCCGGTATCCAGGTCATAATAAAAACCCGAATATGTCTGGGGTGTCCAGGTATAGGTAAGATTTTGATCTGTGTTTTCGTCCCAGATGCGGCTGCCTGCTGAACCTGAGAACTGTGCAGCTGCGGTTTCACATAGTAACCCGAGCATTAGAAATAGACATAATAATTTTAGATAAATTTTAATCCCCAAATTAGACCTCCTTTAGATGGATTGGAGCAGGGGTTCAGCCGCCGGAAGTCCAGGAGAAAAATAGAAACAAAAGAAAGTTCCTGAACACTCCCTGGATGTTTTCCTGTGTCCCGATACCCCCATTTACTTTGATCATACTGAAATGTTAAACTATAGACATTTCTAGATATTGAAGTAATTAGATAAAAGTTTTTGGTCAGTTGGGGTGTGCCAAATAAAAAACAGAAGAACATTGGGGTGCAGGAAAGTCTAAAAATCGAAATAAAGGATTTAAACCCCTTAAAAAAATAAAACAGGAATGGATATAAATATCTCTTATATTTTTACCTGTTAAAGATAATCAAAGGTAATATTTACTGTTTAAGCAGTTTTTTGTAAAATACAAACCAGGGGTTGTCAAGAAAACCTATAACGTTCTTGCTGATAAGCTGCCCTATAACCAGAGGGAGAACAGGCATAACCCCATAATAGGCGATGAAGACAAAGATAAAAGAGTCCAGTGCCAGGTTGACAAGGTCGCTTGCACTCGACCGGAGCCAGATGTAAGGGTTTATCAGAGTGTCATGCTTGAAATTCTCTTCTTTTTCGGAAAAACGCTTTTTAAGGGATGCAAATATCCAGGCATCAAGGTTCGAGCAGACCAGAAAAGAAACCCAGCTTGCAATGGTAATCCTGATGCTCAGCCCAAAGAGGCTCTTCCAGGCATCTTCCAGTTCAAAGAAAGGGGCAGGACTGAGACCTGTGACCATACCTATGAAGAGTACAAACAATACCTGGGTCGCAAAAGCGATAAGGATAGATATATGCGTTCTTCTCTCCCCATAGACCTCATTGATCATGTCCACGACCTGGGCAATAAAGGGATAGATAAAAACTGCTGCCGGAGCAAAGAAAGAGTAAAAACCGAGGTCAAATACAATAATGCGTGTGGCAAGAACCTGCGAAGCTGCCAGGTAAACTACATAAAAAGCAGTGAGCACTGCAAATCCGTTTTCAGGCATTTTTTTTATGATATATACTGATGCACAGGTAGCAATTGTTAGAGTGATAATCCAGTACAGCCAGACTAACATTTTTTCACAACCGGGTTATAGAGCTTGGGATAGAATTTATGAGACCTGAGGTAAATCGATATAAAGTAAACCAATATAGTGTAAACCGATCAGGAGTAAACTGATAAGGGATAAACTGCCAGATTTAAAGCGAGCTATTAAGCGAGCTGAAATTGAAGAGAAACAAACCGGCAAAAATGCCAGATTCGGGAAATAAAGTGCTGTTCATTTATTTAAAGTATACATATAGCCCTACCTCAGGAGTCCTGGAAGAGTACCCATAGGCATAAGAATGATTCCGAGTAAAATTCCAGGAAAAAGAGACACTTTCAGCCTTCCAATCCGGAAAACAACAGGTTTTCAAAATTCGATCCAAGACCCACAAAATATAAGTTAAAGGAGAAGGTTTCTGACCTTTAAAACCATAAATTAACAATTTACCTTTATAACCAAGAATAACGTATGGAGCCGTCCCGGCATGGAAACAGATACCATCATTCCAGAAGACCTGAAACTTGCCGTCCTTGAAAAAATTAAACCCACGGAAGCCGAAAGGAAAGAACTCATGGCTGTTCAGGAAGAGCTTGCCGTGGAAGTAAAAACGGCAGCAGAAAAACTTTGTGTACCAGATATTTTTGTAAAAATGGTAGGCTCTGCTGCAAGAGGAACATGGCTCTCAGGCACCCATGATATTGATGTTTTCATCAGTTTTCCCGAGGAAACGTCCAGAAAGGACCTGGAAATAAGCGGCATGGGAATTGCCAGAGAAGTTGCAAAACACGCAGAACACGCCGAGGACCGCCACGCTGAACACCCTTACCTGAATATTATCTACAAAGGCTTTGACGTTGACCTTGTCCCCTGTTTTCGGGTCGCTTCGGCGTGCCAGCTCAAATCTGCTGTGGACAGGACTCCCTTCCACAATGAATTCATAAAAACCCACATAAAAGGCCGGGAAGACGATGTCCTGCTCATGAAGCAGTTCATGCGCGGGGGCGGAGTCTACGGCTCGGAACTGAAAACACAGGGCTTTTCAGGCTACCTGACCGAACTCCTTATCATTTACTACGGTTCTTTCGAAAAAGCCGTGAAATCAGCTTCTTCGTGGAAGCCCGGGCAGAAAATAGATATTATGCAGCACTCGGAAATGGAGCACAGCGAGCCACTGGTAATGGTCGACCCGACTGACCCGAAGCGGAATGTTGCAGCAGCCCTTTCCCTTGATAAATTCTGCATGTTTATAGACCACTGCAGGGAGTTTCTGAAAGGCCCGGAAATCAAGTTCTTTTTCCCTGAATCTCCCCAGCCCATTGAGGATAATGAGTTTCTTGAAAAAATGGAGAGCCGGAAAAGTTCACAGATTGCAATTGTCTTTGAGACGCCTGATGTTGTGGACGATGTGCTCTATCCGCAGCTCTATAAGATGGAACAGGCTGCAGCATCCCTCGTGACCGACTACGATTTTTCAGTTATCAAAACCGGCGTCTGGTCAGGGAAACCCGAAACCGTGATCATGCTCGAATTAATCTCTGGCACCCTTCCCAACGTTAAAAAACGAATTGGTCCTCCGGTATGGGTGAGGGAGCATGCCGAGAAGTTCAAAGCCAAATACGAAGGAGCTGAAAATGTTTTCGGAGGCTATATCGAAGGCGGGAAGTACGTCTTTGAAGTCCAGAGAAAATATCCGACGGCAAAAGGGCTTCTTGAAGAACAGCTTGTAAATTCCTCTCTCGGAAAACAGGTACACCAGAGCGTGAGTAAAGGTTTTGAGGTTCTTGAGGATGCGGAAATTTGCAGGTTAAAGGATCAGGATTTCAGGGTTTTTTTGAGGAAATGGGTGTAAAGATATCAAAATAAGTTAATACAGAGGAACAAACCCCTCAACCCTTTTCTGATAATAAAGATACTCCTGGGCATACCCGCAGTAGTGCCCGAAATATTCCCGTCCCCAATCTCCCATACAGCTCAGGTTTGTGCAGGTTTCAAAGTAGCTGTCATCGATGTGGTAATGCTGGATGATCTGCCTGACGTGGGTATCTACCGGGAAAGACTCCATTTTATCAAAAGCGAAAAGTAGAACGCAGTCAGCAACTTTTTCCCCTATGCCGCGGAGCCTCATAAGGCGTTCCCTGGCGTATTTATATTCAAGGCGGAAAAGAGCATTAAAATCCAGTTCTCCGGAACATACCTCCTCTGCCGCCATTTTTATTCGGTCTGCCCTGAAGCCGAGCTTACAGCGGTCAAGCATGAACATATCCGCATTTGCAAGAGTTTCAGGGTCCGGGAAGCTGAAATATCCGTCTTCAAGCTCCTGCCCGAAAAGCTGGCTCAAAAGGCAGATCCTCTTCTGAATAGTCGGGATGCTCGAAGCCGTAGCAAGCATATAAGAAATTAAGCATTCCCAGGGGTCCTGCCGGATCAGCCGAAGACCCTTATATTTGTTGATTGCTCTGTCTATCAGGAGGTCCCTGTTTATGCTCTCATAAATTGAATGAAGGTCGTCGTCAAAGCGAAAATAATAAGAGATGAATTCAGGGCGGATGCTGGAATCGACAAGCAATTCTCCGCTGTTTTCTTCCTGGGAAAGCCGGATGACATTTTCTCCCACAACTCCTGTCCACCAGTCTCCTTCCTTTTTCCAGCGGAAGACCTGACCGCAGTCAAGGGTGTAATCGAGGTTAAAAAGTGCAGGTTCAAGCCTGTACATCCAGTTCAAGCCCCCTCAAAAATGTTCCCGCAGTTAAGGTATCTCCAAGCCCCACAGTAGTTATCGGGGATTTGCAGAGCAGTGTGGGGAGGATGCAGAGCATATAACCTTCCATTAAAGCAAAAGCTCCCTGTCCGCAGACAGTTCCTCCGAAGGCTTTCAGGAAAAGCTGTAATTGCTCTCTTCCGAACCTGCTCTCCTGAAGTTTTAAAGCCTCTTTTTCCATGAATTCCCTCCCTTCAAGCCTGCCTGAAGCTGCATATGCTCCTGCACACCTCAGCCCAAAACCCATAGCCTCGAGTTTTTTTCCGGCTGCTTTCAACAGTTCCGGGCTTTCTTTTTGATCCCATTTTCCTTCAGCCCATTTTTCTGAAATTACTGATCTACCAGAGTTTCCGGCATCCGGCTTAAAGACAGCCAGAACGAATTCCCTTGTGTGGATGAAAAGGTTTCCAAGCCCGTACAGGGAAGCAAGTTTACAGGCTGCTTTCCCTACGGCTTCGGCTTCCATATGTAAAAGCCCTTCGGCAGGAATTCCATGAAGGCTGTTAAACATTGAAAGTTCATCTTCGTTCATTCCTATGCTGTCCGAGATCCCGGCAAATTTTGAAAACACCGAATTTCCAATCTCTCTGCTTGCAAAATGCCCCAATTCCACGTGAATCCTGAGCCTTTCGTTCTTTGCTTTCCAGGCTTTAAGCTGGGAAAAAGAATTTTCCAGGACATCTTTATAGGTGCTGCCGTCAGGATAGGTTTCAAGAAGAAGATGGAACCCTGATATAAGTGCACCGTCCATTTCTCCTGCGTGATTCAGGGCATAATTCTCAAAGGCGGGACTGGTAAAGAGCCTGAAATTTAAGTGGTCGCAGGTCGCTATAAAGCGGTTTTCTCTGGGAACCCTGATTTCTGTACCGTAAAGGGAAAAAGTTTCGCCCTTGGAAAAATCAAAAACGAAATGGATTGGATCCTGACTGCTGGAAGAAGTATGTATGTTTCTTTCATGCCAAGCATCCTGATTCTGCTCTGCCTCTGTCTCAGCCTTCAGAGGGGAATCAGGGAAATATACTGCTTTTTTAGAAAATAAAGAAAGCTGGGTTTTTGACGGAAATGCAACGTTAGGGACTACTCTCAAAGCCCCCATTTCGGAAAGAACGTTTGCCATAATCCCGGCATTCCCGCCCATTCTCACAAGGGATTTTGTAAAATAACGGTTCTTCAGAAACTCAAAGACCGCATTCTCAAAAACAAGCCATTCGGCTCCACAGCCGTTTTTCATACAATAAGTTAGCCCTGCAACAAAATCGGATTCAGAACTAATTTTTCCGGGGGGATTTTCTATTTTCTCAAGAATTTCAGTCTTTTCAAACGATCCCAGCAGTTCCTGAATTTCGGCTCCGTTTATCCTGTATACGGAGTCTATGTTTACGTTATAGCCGCAAAGTATGTTCATTTGACCGGTTCCTGTGTTCAGAAAACTCATTTTCAGGTTCCAGATAGTTTATTTCCCTGATTTTATCTGTTTCATCCTTGCAAGCATGGCAGCAAAAGCTCCTGCAGAAATTGTATCCCCTATCCCTACTGTAGCTTTTGGCTTCTCTACCACTTTGGAGGGAATAAGGATCGCGTCATGGTCCGCCCCATATATGTACCCGTATTCAAACTCATCCGAACTGCAGAGCCTTCTTCCGGTACAGTAAAGCTTGAAGTTTTCCAGATCTTCCAGCCCCTGGGCTGAGACAGGTACTTCCAATCCTGATTCAGCGTCATCAAGGTTCTCTATTTTTCCGTTAAGGGCCTGAGCAGCTGCCAGAACCGAGGAAAAGAGCAGGGCATCCCTTTGTTCTTTCAGGGTAAGAGGGTGGCCTTTAGCCAGGATACAGATATAAAAGCCAAGAGAATGGACATGTACCCTTTCAAGTTTAAGGTCTTTCATTAGCTGGACAGCCCCCTGGTAAAGGGACATGATCCCGTTTTCTCCTTTTTTGATCACGGAATAAGAAAGCTCTTCATACCCGAGCACGTTCAGGGCGTTTGCCACTTCAACGGTGTCAAGTCCCAGGGAATGGACGTGCCTTGCGACAATATCTGTCAGTATAGTCTTTCTTATAAGCCGGTTCTGGATGGAGGTAAGTTCCACATGGATGCGGAGGTCAGGATTCAATGACTTCAGTTTTTCAATAACCTTTACGGAATGTTCAACATAATCCCTGTAGGTAGACCCGTCCTCATATTCTTCTTTTATCATCTGATAACCGGAAAGCATTGCCCCGTCAATCGGGAAGAGGGACTCAAGCTGCTCGTAGATCTCTTTATCCATATCAATGCGGATCCATTTCGGACGGGAAGAGATAATCAGGCGGTTATCCCTGGGTACTTTGAAAGTGCTGCCTGCGCATGTCACTTTCATGTCTTTGGAATATTCGAATATCCAGTTGACCTTTGACCCGGTTCCGGGCTTAAAAGCTTCCGCAGGCGGTTTAAGGACGACTTTTCCGTCTTCCACTTTCGGGTGAAGTATATTGCCGTTATTTACAAAATACTCTGCCTGCTCTTCGGAAAGCCAGGGGATATAAGCTACCACCTTTTTAATATCCAGCCTGGCAAGAAGGTTTGAAATAATTCCTGCCTGGCCGCCCATGCGTGCATAGTCAAAACCCAGGTGTTCCTTAAGCCACTTATGGGTATCTTCGGTATATGCAGGAACTTCTGCGGCTTTTCCTTCCCGCATGGAGATAAGCAGGCGGGCAATGAAATCCACAGGGTCGGCAATTTCTCTTGGGTATACCGCAACCCTGTCCTGAATTACAGCCTCATCGAAAAGCCCGAGAAGCCTCGACAGGTCTTCTTCAGTAAGGTGCCTGATGGCATCGATATTGCTGTTATAAGCTACAAACATCCCGTCCAGATAAGGAAGGGCTTCTTTTGCATTGTAAAACGCTTCTTTATGGCGCTGTTCCCATTCTTCCATGTCCACGCGAGTAAACCCCCTGGAATAAAATAAAGTGTCCAGAACTAAAAAACTAATTAATCTGGAATAAGGAAAAAATAAAACAGGATAAATCCAGGCTTTTGAGCATCGGAGATATCGTGCCTATATTTCCTCTATTTCCCATTCTACGTTATTTTATTTAACTTTGTGCAGAATGGAAATATGAGGGCGGACAGGTCCGATCTGATGCCAGCTGTTTGAACCCTGCCGCAGGCACCAGAGACCAGTTTCGGTGATATAAGAAATTAAGCCTGTTGGGCTGAAAGATATTTCCAATACCTTAATCCATGCCTGGAAGAATATTCGGTTTATGTTGTATATTCTGCATTGATCCTGACATAGTCATAAGTCAGATCGCATCCCCAGGCAGTTGCGGATTCTTTTCCCATTGCAAGGTCAAGGGTGATGATAATTTCTTCATTTGCCATTATTTTCTTCAGGAGTGCCAGATCAGAAGCCTTGGAGATTTCTCCGGATTTCACAAGCTCGACCTCTTCTCCCCCGCCTGAGAAAGATAGGGACAGCCTTTCCTGCTCAAGCTCTGCACCCGAGTAACCTGCAGCAGCTACAACCCTGCCCCAGTTAGGGTCTTTCCCGAAGATGGCAGACTTTACCAGGGGAGAACGGACAATGGCTTTTGCAGCAAGCCTGGCATCATTATGTGTTTTTGCACCTGTGACCCTGGCTTCTATAAGTTTGGTGGCTCCTTCCCCGTCCCTGGCTATTTTCTTTGCAAGGTCGGTAAGCACGTAAATCAGCCCCTCCTCAAAATCGTCAAGGCACTCCATACAGGGCTTGATGCCGGACTTGCAGGTGGAAGTGAAAAGCACCATATCATTCGTGCTCGTATCCCCGTCAACTACAACCATGTTGAAGGTTTTTTCAACGGCTATCCTCAGAGCAGCATCCAGGACATCGGCAGGCACATTTGCATCGGTATATGCAAAGCAGAGCATGGTTCCCATATTAGGTTCTATCATGCCTGAGCCTTTTGCGATTGCTCCTATCCTTACCCCGCAGTCGAGTTCCACGGCACATTCTTTCAGGGCTTTATCAGTTGTCATAATAGCCTTTGCGGCTGCACGGCTGCATTCAGGAGTACTGCCAAGCCCTTCAAGGACTTCAGGAAGGTGCTCCCTTATAAAGGAGACATTGAGCCTTCTCCCTATTACCCCTGTTGAGGCGACGGCAACAGTATCAGGGTCAAGGTTAAGCTTTTCAGCGACCATAGAAGCCATTTCCATAGCATCCAGGAACCCGTCATCGCCTGTATAAGCATTGGCATTTCCGCTGTTTGCAATTACAGCCGACAGCCTGTGCTCGGTTTCTATTACTTCTTTGCTCAGAATAACAGGAGCTGCAACTACCTTATTCTTTGTGAAAACACCTGCCGCAGGGCCCTCTGCATGAATAACAGCTATTCCCATTTTTCCGGGTTTTATCCCGTATGCAGTTACGCCCCTTACTGCACAAATTCCGCCCTCGATTTGCTTCATGAAAACTCTCCTTTGACTCAAAGTTTTGCAAGACCTTTTATGATGTCTCCGCGCGTGACAATCCCAACCACACGGCCGTTTTCCATTACAGGGAGCCTGTTGATCCTGCGCCTGACCATAAGTTCGGATGCGTCTTCAACGGATGCTTCACAAGATATTGTGTAAACATCCTTTGTCATGATCTCTTCTACCTTTGTAGAACCAACATCAGAAAGCATCTTTTTTGTTTCTTCCCAGCTAAGCAGTTCCCTTATGGGCACCTCTATGACTTCAAATGGGCTGGGAAGCCAGAGATTTCCTTTTTCTGGAATTACCAGCAGCTCAAGGAGATCACCCTCACTTACTATCCCTACAAGCCGTCCATCTTCAAGGACAGGAGCTCCACTGATGTCGTTTTCTTTAAGAATCTTTGCAGCTTCCCGGACTGTGTCGTCAGGCTTGCAGAATACAACATCAGGGTTCATGACGTCTTTTACTTTCATCGGACTACCCCAAAATAAATTCCATTCTTTATATTAATCCGTCACCAGTTATATGTTCTCGCCCTATGTTTATGGTGCTGCGGCAGGCAGCCAGAGCCCGCGGGTCTCAGCAAGCCCGAACATGATGTTCATATTCTGGATAGCCTGACCTGATGCGCCTTTGACAAGGTTATCGATTGCTGAGAGCACCACCACCCTGTCAGTCTCTTTGTCTACTTCAAAACCGATATCGCAGAAGTTAGAACCCCTGACAGCAGTAAGTGAAGGTACTCCTCCCGGAAGCCTGACGAATGGTTTGTCCCTGTAAAACTCCTCGTAGATTCCCTGGACATCTTCAGTTGAAAGAGGCTCTTTAGTAAAGAGGTGAGCAGTTGTAAAGATACCCCTTATTGAAGGGATTACATGGGGTGTGAAGTTGATGTTCCTGAGTTTTCCGTCTAGCCTTGTTAGTTCCTGGACTACCTCAGCTCTGTGCCTGTGGGCTGTAAGCTTATATGGGATAATGTTTTCTGCGAGGTTAGGGTAATGTGAGGAGTCCGTTGGCGAAATACCTGCCCCTGAAATCCCTGTTTTGGAGTCAAAGACTGCAATATCTATTAACCCGGCTGCCGCAAGAGGGGCTGCGGCAAGGCTTGCTCCTGTAGGGAAACAGCCAGGGTTTGCCACAAAATCTTCCTTTGCAGCTTCAGGGTGAAGTTCCACCAGTCCGTAAACTGCTTTCCTCGGGTCGCTGTGCTTCATTCCATAAATTTTTTCAAATACCGGAGTATCAAGTCTGTAGTCTGCGCTGAGGTCTATTACTTTCGTGCTGCCGTCGAGCAGTTCTGGGACATAGTTCATACCAGTACCGTGAGGCACCGCCAAAAAAACTACATCACAGCGCTCCTTTATTTCTTCAAGTCCCGGGTTTTCGTACTTTAAGTCCAGAAAGCCTTCGAGGTGCCTGTGAGTGCTTGCTACGGGTTTTCCTGCAAGACTCCGGGAGGTTGCCAGTTCAAGACTGACATCTGGGTGACTTACAAGTAAGCGCAGGAGTTCTCCTCCTGTGTATCCGGAAGCTCCTATAATTCCTGCCTTGATCATGGTATTCACTGCCAGTGTAATGTCAATACAAGATAATTAAGCTTGTTATCGAAAAAAACCAGAGAGAGGGATCTCACAGCTGCTGGCAGAGAGAAGAATGCAGCTGGAAACATCACTCAGGCACTATAACCAGCTGCCTTTTGACCTCAAGTTCTCTCTTAGCAATAAGACCGCCGCTTTCGATATCGACCACTTTTACAGTAACTGGATCTCCCGGCACCAGTTCCATTTTAGTCAGTACGCTCCTGTTAAGAGCAAGCGCTTTGTTTCCCCCGGCTTTGAGGGTGCCCAGTGATGTGTCGTTGAGTGGATATGAGGTTCCGTTGACATCCATAATAACAGACAGAGAAGGGCTGTCAAAAAAGAGCGGATCTCCTCCGGAATGTTCGAACTCAAGTGAACCTCCGTCCTCGGTAAAGAAGACATGAAGTTTTGCTACGGGTGCTCCTTTATGGGAAGAATCCGTATAGTCCTCAAAAACGACTGCAGAAATAAGGCCTGTAAGAATAAAAACAATGGCTATTGTGACTGCCGTTCCGATAACAGGAGCTATTCCTTTTTCATCTGAGCCCGTCACTGCTGAAAAGTTCCTGACCGTCATATTACCCCGAGAATAGAGAAGACATATAATTAATATTTAGACAGTACAGTTTAAATTTCTAAATATATAAGAGTATTCCAGAACATTCTGATCAGATCCATATAAGCTTCAATCAAGCAAATGCCTCTGAAAAGATTGAGATATAAGGTAAAGTATTTTACCTTAAGCATCCTTTTTTCATGCAATAAAATTCTTATGAGTGCTGACTTCTGGAGGAACAGGAGGAAAGAATTTGAGTAAAAAAAAGACAGTTTACCTTGCAGGCCCCCTCTTCACACATGCCGAACTCGAATACAACCGGAAATTGAGAGATATGCTGCTCAATAAAGGCTTTTCCGTTTTCTTGCCCCAGGAAGATGCAGAGGATGCAGCACAGGAGCGCGAAAAACATAACCAGGAATGGGTATTCCTGAAGTGCCTTGAAGGTGTGGATGCCTCAGACCTTGTGGTCGCAGTCCTTGACGGTTCGGATGTGGATTCCGGGACGGCATGGGAGGCAGGTTATGCCTATGCAAAAGGAAAGCCTGTTATAGGGCTCAGGACTGATTTCAGGGAGCTTTCAGACGGAATCGTAAATCTGATGGTGGAGATGGCTATAGTTGCCCTTGCCAGAGATGAAAACGAATTGCTAAAAATAATTGAAAGATATCAGTGAATTCCAATCATTTCTGGATCTTTTTTGCCTGCATGCAGATTATTCTTGCAATGGGATTACAGTTTAATTTTGGATGGTACAGTCCGTGAGCCGAGTTATAACAATGACCTTTATATTTATAGAGATTTAAAAATCTTTTTTTAGAGGAATGTATTATTATATCTCAACTGAGATAAGTCTGAGAACATATTCAATCACAGAAGCCATAATTCTTCATGATTATTAAGTAAAAAAATATTAATATGGAATGCCAGACATAATAACATGTGGAGGTTAAATCGATGACCTTTCCGAAAGGATATACTTTTACAAAAGTAAAAACTTCACATGGGCCTGACATGTACGTATCCAGGTATGGGAAGCTGGTAAGAGTCATTCCATGCAGTCCACATGTGGAGTTATCCGAAAGGTATGCCAATGACTTGATCCGCCAGATCGAAGCCATGGAATAAATTATAAAAACTTTTTCCGATTTTTTATTTTTAATTCGGACCCATTTTCATGAAAGCCCCTTTTCAGACCGAAGCCAATTCGGCCTGACATTTTTTAAACTTTTTTCTTTCTATATATACTTACCTTTTTTCCGAATTTTTTATCTACAGTCGTATACCGCCTTCGTTGCCCCTTATCTTCAGGTTCAGAATGCCGTAAAATTCGATTTACGGGGATATACTTTTAACTTAAAACCAGTAAACCTTTACAGAAACGGGAGAGCCTTGAAAAAAAGGAGCTTGATGATACATTGATCAGAACCTGCAGGGAAACAGACCTTGATGAGATGGTAAGGATCTGGTATGATGCCTCAGTTATTGCCCATTTCTTTATGCCAGCCCCCTTCTGGGCTTCATATAAACCCGCAATGAAAGAAAAGTACCTGCCCCTTGCCGAAAATTATGTTTTTGAACAGGATGGAAATGTCGCAGGCTTTATTTCACTTGCAGGAGAGATAGTATGCGCCCTTTTTGTAGCTCCCGAAGCACAGGGTAAGGGGGCAGGAAAAGCGCTTCTCGAGCATGCGAAAGCTCTGAAAGGAAGGCTTTCCCTTAAGGTTTATAAAGATAATAGAAAAGCTGTTCTCTTTTACGAAAAGAGCGGGTTCAGGGCAGCCGGAGAAGAAATTGACGAGCATACGGGTTGTGTACAGATCTTAATGGAATGGGATATTTTGAGGATAAAAGGCAGGGAGTGGAGGAGGGAAAGTATGAACCGCAAAACCGTAGATATATCTGCTAAAGAGGGGGATGACTCGCTATTCTGGCATCTTGAGCCCGATACGCCGGAAGTAAAGAAAATAAAAAGCCTGTAGAGAAGAGAGTACGAATACGCTGTAATATCATAAAAGAAGAAGTAACAGAACTAAACGCCAGCATTCCAAAACCGAAGTGAAAAAATTCACCCTGAATAATAAGTTGGATTCTAAACCCAAAAAGTAATAAAAAATTATGTGGAGAAGAGCAATTGGCCTCTGAAACAAAATTCAAAGAAACAGAGATTGGGATGATTACTAAAACCCTCTTCAAACGCTGGTTCATCGATTTCGAGTTCCCGGATGAAAATGGAAACCCTTACAAATCAAGCGGCTGCAGGATGATAGCGCCGGAGAGAAAAATAGGCACTGGTCAACCTATTTTAAAAAACTTAAGGTACCCAACAACTTAGATTGAGCACCTTATTGGAAAACTTAAACTTTATACGTAAAATGTCGCCACTGACTTTGGGGCTTGCTTGCCCGCTGGCATCGATATCCAGATACGTCAGCTAACCTGGATACCATTACGGTTCTGGTGCTGGCCCTATAAACTGCCCCCAGGACATAGGGCGGAACCCTGTGTTCACTGTGGCTGTAACGTTGTTTGTGGCTGTATCAATTACGTAGACTTTGTCGCTGCCGTCGCTTGTCACATATGCCTTTTTTCCATCCGGCGTGAATGCAACTCCGTGAGGAAACTTTCCTACATTCACCGTAGCTGTAACACTATTTGTGGCGGTGTCAATTATAGAGACAGTGTAGGGATAGTGGTAGCTCACCACATACACCTTTTCACCATCCGGACTGACTGCAACTCCAACTGGCCCCCATCCTACGGGCACAGTGGCTGCAACGCTGTTTGTGGCTGTGTCAATTACTGAGGTAGTATTGCTGCCATAGTTCGCCACATATAATTTAGTTCCATCCGGACTGACTGCAACTCCCCATGGCCTATTTCCTACAGATACATTGGATATAACAGTATTTGTGGCTGTGTCAATTGCAAAAACTGTATCAATTGCAGAGATATTGTTCCACCAGTCGGAGTTTGTCAGATATACAGTTTTTCCATCAGGAGTAACTACGATTCCTCTTGGATCGACTCCTACAGGCACAGTGGCTGTGACAGTGTTATTGGATGTGTTAATTACAGAGACAGTATCGCTGCCATCGTTCGTTACATATACCGTATTTCCATCCGGGGAAACTGCAATTCCCCAGGGCCACTGTCCTACCTCTATCATGTCTGTAAAAGTATTTGTGGCTGTATCAATCACAGAGACTGTATCAATTGCAGAAATATTGTCCCAGTCGGAGTTTGCCACATACACCTTTTTACCATCCGGACTGACTGCAACTCCATCGGGATTGCTTCCTACATAACTTAATGTGGCTGTCACATTGTCTGTGGCTGTGTCAATTACAGTAACGGTGCCGCTGCCTGCGTTCGTAATATACGCATACGTTGATGACAAATTTTGATACGGATACGGATAGCCCCATACCTGGGCAAATTCATATGGCGGATTATAAGGTGACAGTGGATTTCTCAGGGTTGAAGCATAGAGCTTTCCGTTTGCTACTGCAAGAGAAGATATTCCTCCATTGGTCACTGCAAATGGATGACCAAAGAAACCCTGGCCAGCAGAAACAGCTATCTCCCAGTTTGCTCCATCGTATTTACCAATATTTCCAGTTGGAAAGCCTTCACCCAGATAGAGAGAATCATTATATACTACCATACTCACTGCACGGCTAGGACCATTCCATATCATGGTATCCGGGGTAACATCTTTCCATCCATTTAGCCCTGTGCCGTTATAGCTCCATACCTGGCCGCCGTAATGGGATAAAGTTCCTATGTATAAAGTTTCATTATATACAGCTCCGGAACCAAAGTCCTGGTTAGTACGAATTATTTTTTCCTTACCATACCAATCAAATATTGTTGTTTCTGTACCAAAACCATCTTTATTAACCTGATACCAGCTTCCATTATCTCCAGACGGACTTTCCCACACCTGGATCCCGGGACCATAGTAACTGCCATCTCCAAAAGAAGCATTAGGATCTGTTCTGGTATTGGTAGTGACAACTAACAGCTTACTGTTATACTCAATCATCAAACCCAGTTCATGGTTCAGCGGGTTTCCGAATCCGTTTGATACGACTTTATTCCATGTCATTGAAGTCTGATTCTTACCAAAATCCGGAGAACGCCATATTTCGAACGTTGTTGAACCCTGCGGAGAAACAACTGCATACAGTTGTCCATTGAATACTAAAAGAGGTTTTACATAAGTTTCATTAGGAAACTGAGAAAAATCTGCAGATTTAAAAGGGCTCAGATCGTCCAGGGAAATTGTTTGTTTTTCCCAATCAAAAGACGAATTATTAAATTTATATAACCCATCTTCAGCCTGTGCGTATAAATCTGATCCGAATACGCTTAATTTAAGAGGTGCTTGAATATAAGTTTGTTGAAACAGCCCCTCGTGATCTACACGAGTCCAGTTTTCCGGTATATCTGCTCCAGAAATTCCTGAACTCAATGTCAACAGTGACATAGATAGCAAAACTAAAATCAGATTTTTGTTCATATCTCTTCCCCCTACAAAAAACTCCCATGTGCATTACAGAAGTGCACAATTATGCTTATCTCTGAATAAAATTAGTTTTGGTAGTGTTTTATCCTGAGTTTGTTTCTAATAGGACTACCACATTAAAATCAAAAAAGCTCAACAGTCCTGTGGTTTTTATATATAATAATAAATCATTACTATTTTCTTATATAATATTTATCTAATAAATAATCGGTTTTTTAGATATTAAGAAGTGTTTATATAAAAATTCATTATAAAAGACACGTTAAAGAAAGCTAATAAGGTTTTCCGGGTTTTTGATAAAACGTTTCTTCAAAGCTGCCTGCCGAATTTAATTCAAATCTATCCTTTTTGCTGGCTCTGTTGATTTAACAGGTTTTTCGAAACGCTAAGCTGCGCCCTGGGCAGAAAATATACTAAAAAAGACATGGCTGGTTTGTTTCCAGCTTTTTCTAAATCATTGCCAAGAATAGGGTTTATCGGAGTCCTTTATACTTTCCAGAAATGATATTAAAATCCACCTGTAATCTTCTTTGCTTCCAGGAAAGGCTTTGATAGATCTTTCTCCTCCATCAGCTCTATCTCTGGAGGCACCTTTTCTGCGATACCGGTGAGTGCTGCTTCCACGGCACATCCGTACATGGGTATTCCAGCAGCTTTTGCTCCTATCAGCAGGAACACGGGGTCTGCCGGTACTCCCATCTTTCTCGCTTTTTCTTCGATTGTAGAAGCGTACTTTGCTACTGATGATGAATAATCAAATTTCTGCTCTATAAATGCAACCAGAACTCACCATTCAAAAAATACGGTCACATCTGTTCCTCGCTCTTGAGCTTCAAAGCCATGTTCAAACTGGGTATGATAGTATCCACGTATCCCGAGCTTACCTGAATAAGTATGTCCATAATCTTTTGCCTCTGTTCATTCTTTTCTGATATAAAAACAGGGAAAAGAATCATGTTTTTAACCAACCTGAAAAAGCCGATCAACCCCCTTTTCCTGTAAAATAATATCATTACTGTATCGGTGATAAGACTTTCTTCGGTTGATTGGCATCAGGTAGATCAGCATTCAAGAACGTAATTATGAGCAGTACAGGCCAGATTATTACTAATCAAGATTAGTTTTTTTGAATTAATCATCTACAGTCGCGCAGAAACCTTATTCAGGGCAAATCTTTTGCCGAAATGCTTGAGCGGGCAATTAATAAATATAAAAATAGAGGTATTGATACAGTTCAGGTCATCGAAGAGCTCCTTGAGTTCGCAAAAAAGAATAGTGAAGCCGGGTTGCTCCGCCTGAAAATTCTATTCTTTTCCTGTATTATCCTGTTTTGAGTAAATCAAAGGGCACGCGATACAAAACTTTAAATATAATGAATACTAACTAAATGTTAGTAACTGGACAATAATACGACCTTACAGTAACCCCAAATTAGTAACTGTAGGGCAAGACCATCAGTTACCCCAGAACCCGTAAACAAGATCTGCGAACAGACAGAAAGGTGGACCTGTACACCTTTAAAAGCGGATTTCCTCCCTCCATGAGAAAAACGGATGAGGGCTCTGAAGCTTTCATCTATTCTGCCTGTAAGCATGGACAGAGAAAAAAAACCTCCATCTCTGAAGATTTTCCATGCCTTTCAGGCAACTTCCTGCAGGAAGGAAATGAACTGTTCCACACCTCCAGAAAGATAGATCAGATTAAAAATCACCAACCAACCTCAATAAAACACCAACAAAAAATCCGATAAGGAGGAATTTGTACATGAAACTGCCAATAAAGAGACCATCCCGTGACGTGTACAGCTGGGACCCGTTTGATGAAATAAGAAGGATGCAGGAATATATGGAACATATGATGAGGGCGTTCCCTGCACTGGAAAACAGGTACGTAAGCGAAACCTTATCCCCTCTGACCGATGTTGTGGAAGAAGACAACAAAGTAATTGTTACAACAGACCTGCCCGGCATTGACAGAGAAAATGTCGAGCTGAGCCTGAAAGACAACTTACTTGTTATCAGTGCAGAGAAAGGAAAAGAAGAGGAGACGGAAAAAGAAGGCTATCTCAGAAAAGAGAGGTCTTTCATGCGCTACTACCGTGAGATTCCTCTCCCTGAAAATGTAACCGAAGAGGGGGCAACTGCCCAGCTCAAAAACGGCGTCTTAACAGTCACTCTGCCAAAAACGAAATCCGTAACTGGAAGCAGAATTCAGATTGAATAAATAATCAGATTGAATAATCCAATAAAGCGGCTCATATCAGGTTTGCCATTTCCTGAAATAAGCCCAAAAAACGAAAGGTTACCTCCACCTATCGAAAATATCCTCGAAAAGAACCTGAAAACAGACTGGTACAGCAGTCCGGGCTCATATGAGCCTTCAGGTTCTTTTAAAGGGATTATCCCAAAAATCAGAATTTATCCGAACTTAAAATTTGCCCAATAGTCAGAATTTCTCTTCTATAACTTCTCCTTCAGGCTCCTTTTCCTTGAAGATCTGCCCCTCGAAACAGTAGACTTCTGCTCCTTTAACCCAGGCATCCGGAGAAAGACCCGCTTTCATGCAGGTATGGCTCAGAAAATCTATGGAATCCATATTATTCTCAGGAGCGACCTGCGGGAGCAGCAGTCCCTGGTAGTATCCCTGTTTTACGATGAGCCCGTGTTTGCCAATCACCACCTTATCCGGAAGATCCTCTGGAGCAGCATTGATTTTTTCAGGTTGAGTCAGTATTGTAACCTCGACAACTATATTTTTCAGCTCCTCTTCTTCAACAGGTGGAAAACGCGGGTCGCTGGTTGCCGCAGAAATCGCGGAGTCCATAATTGCTTCTTTAAGAGTTGAGTCCGGGTAAGGGTGTCCTATACAGCCCCTCAGGAGCCCTTCTTCAGTTAATGTAACAAAAACGCCTCTATTTTCCCCAAAAACAGGAGAAAGATCTATTCCCAGATCCTGAGATTTGGGAAACTCTCCTCCGGACAAAAAAGATTCAATAGTTTTCCTTGCAAGCTTGACTGCAGCCCTGCCTTCCGTTTCTGTAAGCATGCTTGAACCAACACCTGTAAACTACATTGTAAACTGTTATGCATTTTACCTGTTAATTGTATCTATAAACTGTAAGCTCCCACATACTGTAAGCTCTCACATTGTCAGCCGCTATCACCTGAGGAATACCTGAGTGTCGGCATAACAGTATGTTTATTGAAACGGGTTAAAGTATGTTTCTGGCACTGCCGAAACTTGCAGGAAAGTGCCTTTAAAGCTTTTTAGCTTCCTGGTATTTTTTGCAGGCAGCTTTAAGAGCCTCTACTCCGGGAAGCTTTTCCCCTGCGAGGTAATCGATACAGGCTCCTCCGCCTGTGCTGATGTGTGAAAAGCGGTGTTCCAGCCCGAGGTGTGCAACTTCGACAGAGATATGCCCGCCGCCAATAATAGAGAAATCGGATTTGATAGCAGCTTTTATGATTTCATGGGTTCCGAGAGCAAAATCATCCATTTCGGAAACCCCTGCCGGACCGTTCAGGACAACGGTTTTTGCGTTCTCGATTTCATTGGTGTAGTCCACAATAGTTTCAAGCCCTATGTCGTTAATGGGCAGAGAATTGGAATTTAGCTCAGAAATAGGGACTTCGACGCGCTTTTTGTTGTCATTTAAGGCTACATCCTTCGGCAGACCAATTTTGTCTTTAAACTTCGCAAGTAAACCTCTTGCCTTTTCTATCTGGCCTTCATAGCCCTGGGATTTAATGAAATCAAGATTGGCTTTTCCGATATCCACTCCGGCGGCAGCAAGAGCAACATTTGCAACCACTCCTGTAAGAAGCACTCTGTCAGCCCCGCCGTTTGCAAGGACATTTTCGGTTACTCTGAGGGAATCATCAACCTTTGCCCCTCCCAGCACAAAAATGCACGGTCTCTCCCCTCCCTTGACTCCCCTGTCCAGGGAAATAAGCTCTTTTTCCATTACCCTGCCAGCTCCTGAAGGAAGGACTTCGGTAAAACCTACGACAGAAAGGTGGGACCTGTGGGATACTGCAAAAGCGTCATTGAGGAAAATATCGACAAAAGGCGCCAGCTTTTTAACCATATAGGTATTTGCCTGTTCGGCTGGAGTCCTTTCAAGGCTTTCTTCGGAATAGAACCTGACATTTTCGAGCATAATGACATCCCCGTCTTCCATAGAAGCAATCTGGGTTTTTGCATAAGTCCCGAAAATGTCATCCACATAGGTAACTTGCCTGCCCAGGTACCTGGACAGCAGGTGGGCATGAGGTTTCATTGTGGTGAAATCTTTTTTCCCTGGCCTGCTCTGGTGCGCAAGCACAACGACTTTTGCGCTTTCAAGGTCCTTAAGAGTCGCAACATGACTCCTGATCCTCATATCGTCCAGAATGTGACCCTGGGTGTCCATAGGAGAGTTCATGTCTACTCTTAAAAGAATTGTCTTTCCGCGTATGTCAAAATCATCAATCGTAAGAAAGTTTCTGGAAGTCATTACCCTCAGCACACCTTTGTACACGAAGTTTTGGATATATCAGAGAATAAAGGTAGATAGATAATATTTTAGAGAAATTTTAGAGAATATTATTCTTTCAGTATTGGTTATCTTGTCATGGAATTTTTTCCTTAAATAAGTTTGTTCCGTACAGATCTCAAGAAATAGATTACTATTTTTATATGAAAAATAAGAAAAAAAACTATGAATGAAGAAAAAAATCAGTAATTCAGAGAAAAAGGCAGACAGCACTGCAAATAAACTGGTACAGAACGAACTTTCAATTATTAAAAAACGCACATGATATTCTTTGAATAACATGCCCAAAGAATGGAATTACTTGAGAGCACTTTCATGCAAAATAAAGAAAATCAGAATAAACCAGAGAGGTAAAAGTTATGGCAGCAGAGGAAGAGAATTGCGGAAACCGTGAAGAAAGAGTTCAAAAACTGGTGGAGGCCGGGTATGAGACTGTGGAAAGGGAGGCAACCGCCTGCATACGCTGCCCTCTCCATAAAAGTGCAACTAAAAGAGTGATAGGAAAAGGGTCCCATAACCCAAAAGTAATGTTCATAGGCGAAGCTCCGGGAAAGAACGAAGATGAAACAGGTATCCCCTTCAATGGGAGGGCAGGAAAACTCCTGGACAAAATGGTTGAGTATATGGGGCTTGCAGAAGAGGACTGGTTCGTAGCAAACACTGTCAAATGCCGCCCGCCGGAAAACAGAAGGCCAAAAGCAGATGAAATAGAATGCTGCAAACCCTTCCTCATCGCCCAGATAACCCTTCTCAATCCAGAAATCATAATTCTCCTCGGCAACACAGCTGAAAAATCATACTGCCCGGAAAGAAAACTGGAATGGGGAGTCCCGGCAGAACAGGACGGAAGGACAGTCCTGAAACTCTACCATCCTGCAGCCCTGATTTATACCCGTTCAAAGATAGAAATCCAGAACTCTTTTATTGATAAAAACAGAAAACTCTGGCAGTAAAAGAAAAGTGAGAAATTTATGAAATAAGAAATCCTGTAAAATCAGGCTCGACAAAACAGCGAGGAAGAGGACCCATAGAGAAAAAGAAGCAGGAAAATATAAAGGCAGCCCTGTGAACAAAATATAAATAAAGCGGTCCCGCTATTATTATATGCATTTGCGTTATAATTTTGTGACTTCAATACATAATTGTTTTACTAAATAGTTGGGGGGTACAGGCATGTCAATGGTGAAAATGTTACAAAATATACTGATGGGAAACTCTATGTGAGAGTACCCTGCAGAGAATCTGCAGAGACATTCGATGTTAAAATTCAGTAAAAACCTGATAAAAAGGAGAAGATATGCATCCTGTAATCGATTATCACAAATGTAACGGAGCTCTTGCCTGCTATGAAGTCTGCCCTGCAGAAGTTTTTGATATTGAAAAAATAGATGAGGTAAAAAAGGCAGTTGTAGCCCGCCCGGAAAACTGCATAGAATGTGAGCAGTGTGTGGAAGCCTGTCCGGTAGATGCTATTGAACTTGTTGAGGAATGAACAGACCTGATTGCCATGACCCTGATGCACTTTCAATCTGAGCTTCCTTAACAGGGATGTTCACAGCATAAAGTGCAAGCTGGGAGAACCTCCTAATTATTAGCATCTTTATCGGAGGATATCTTCTTATCATTTTTGTCTGATCTCTCAGGAAGGAAATTTTTCCCATCCAGGAGAATTCTTCCAGCAATGTTCCAGTGTTTTTTCCAGAGTATCCAGGACTAAAGGGACCCCATCTTTATTTGCCCGGGGCACCAGCAAAACCGGCTGCCCCAAAGGAGCATAGATTTTCACTTCGCGTCCTTTACAGCTCCATTTTACCTGTATAACCTTTATCAGGCTGGCTTTTTCCAGCAAACTAAGATTATATAAAAGTGTATTCAGGCGAAGCACAAGCTCTGATGCAAGTTCGCCTGCAGACATCTGTTTTTTCTGAAGCGTGAGCAGAAGAACAAATAAATAGAGTAGATAAACAGGCATACTATTGATATGTTAAGAAGAAAATATATAGAAAAAAGACATGTCATAAAAAAGTGATCAATCTAATTAATTCTTTTTTAAAATATTAACTTTTATTTAAATAGTCAATTTTTCTTCAAAGTAAGCCTCATGTCAACTGCAAAAGCTCCCTTCCCCTCTTCCAGAACCATCACAGGATTAATCTCAAACTCCTCTATTTCCGAAAAATCGCATACAAGCTTTGAGACTTTTAATATGATCTCCGCCAGAGAACCAGTATCCGAAGGCTTTGCACCCCGGACTCCGGCAAGAAGAGGATAGGTTTTGATCCCCGTAATCATCTCCCTGGCTTCCTTTTCATTCACAGGAGCAATGGCAAACCTCACGTCCCTGAGGATTTCCACATAAACCCCGCCAAGCCCAAACATCAACATGGGCCCAAAAGTTGGGTCCCGGATCATTCCTATAATCACTTCTTTTCCGCCTGAGAGCATTTGCTGCAACTGGAAGCCTTCAAGAACTGCATCTGGTCTCTTCTTCGGGATGTTTTCCATCATTTCCCGGTAAGCAGCTCTCACCTCATCTGTATTTTGCAGAGAAAGCATTATCCCCCCAACATCTGATTTATGGGATATCTGAGGAGAAATAACCTTCATAACAAGAGGACAACCAATATCATCTGCGGCTTTCACGGCTTCCTCTTCAGTTTTTGCAAACGCCGTTTTCACCACTGGAATACCATATGCTGTCAGGATGCCGAAAGATTCCAGACCCAGAGTATGCCGCCTGGATCTTCGCGCAGCGTCAAGAATTTCAGCTGCAAGAGCCGTATCTAAACCGGATTCAGTAAGGGAGAGGTCTACCTGCTTCATACTCATATGACACTCTCAGAACAGTTATTCTTTAAGATAATAAATATCATGGATAAGTTAAAAATTGTGAGTACTTAACTTCAAGTATTTAACTTCAGGCTGAAAAAAGTTTACTTTAGTTCTCCTGAGCGAGTTTTACTTCAAAAATTCAGAATATAGCCTCTTGAGCAAAGTTTACTGCTAAAAAAACTATAAATTAGTCTGCTTGAGCGAGCAAAGCGAGTGAAACAGACCTCGTGCTCCTAAGCGAAACTCGGGTGCCGAAACAAAAATCGGGAAAAACACCGCCCTCCCGAGGCGGAACTCGGGTGCCGAAACAAAAATCGGGAAAAACACCGCCCTCCCGAGGCGGAACTCGGGAAGCGCAACCCTGGTGGAAAAAAAGGCAAAGGAAAAATTCCTTTACCATCAGATAGGTACTGAGCTTCGCAGCTTTGCTTCAACTTCACAGATTTGTTTTGTGTCCCTTGCAATTGTCAGTTCTTCATTGGTTGGGATAACAAGAACTCTAACTTTTGCATCCGGAGTGCTGATGTCGATTTCCTGGCCTCTGATCTTGTTCTTTTCTTCATCGATCTTGATGCCAAGACCGTCAAGGTCGGCAAGGATTCTCTTTCTTATACTTGCACTGTTTTCTCCAATACCTGCAGTAAAGACTATCGCATCTGCACCATTGAGCACTGCTGAATATTCACCAATGACCTTCTTAATCTTATATGCAAAGATTTCAAGGGCAAGTTCAGCTCTCTGGTTTCCTTTGGAAGCTGCTTCATCAAGGTCTCTGAAGTCGTTGCTTAGCCCGGAAACTCCAAGAACACCCGATTTCTTGTTCATAAGGGTGTCGACTTCTCTGGTTGTCAGACCTTCCTTTTCCATTATGAAGGGGACAACTGCGGGGTCAATGGAACCGCATCTGGTACCCATTGCAACTCCTTCCAGCGGAGTAAAGCCCATGGTGGTCTCAATGGATTTTCCGCCTTTAACAGCCGTAATGCTTGAACCGTTACCAAGGTGGCAGGTGATGACCTTGACATCCTGTTCTGGTTTTCCAAGCATAGCTGCAGCCCTTTTCGCAACGTAGAAGTGGGAGGTGCCGTGGAAACCATATTTCCTTATCCCGTATTTTTCGTACAGTGCGTATGGAAGAGCATACATGTAGGCATATGCCGGGAGTGTCATGTGGAATGCTGTATCAAAGACAGCAACCATCGGAACACCTGGCATGATTTCCTGACAGGCAGAAATTCCCATCATGTTTGGAGGATTGTGTAGAGGAGCCAGTTCAAAGCAGTCCTTGATTGATTTTTCTACATCCTCGGTGATCAAAGCTGAAGAAGTGAACTTTTCGCCACCATGCACAACTCTGTGTCCGACGGCATTGATTTCGTCCATGCTCTTTATGACACCGAACTCCAAATCTGTGAGAGCCTTGACAACTTCCTCAAGGGCGACCTTGTGGTTGGGAAGGTCGGTCTGCTTTTCCAGCTTCTTGCCGTCAAACCTCTTCTGGGTGATAATAGAGTTGTCGATGCCTATCCTCTCGCAAAGCCCGACTGCAAGAGCGGACTCATTTGTCATATCAATTAATTGATATTTGAGAGAGGAACTCCCTGCGTTTATAACCAGTACTTTCATTTGTAAACCCCATTTAAATTTTACTTTTCAATTACATTTAGAGTTTCCGGATAAAGGATTAATATATATGAAAGTTAATAAAACGCTTCCAAAACGTTTTCTATTATTTGTCCTGCGCTGCAGCCTGTACACAGGTAATTGCAACGGCACCGACGATGTCTTCGTCACTGCAACCTCTGGACAGGTCGTTAATTGGCTTTGCCAGTCCCTGGGTAATAGGTCCATAGGCTTCGGCTTTGGCAAGTCTCTGGGCAATCTTGTATGCAATGTTTCCAGCATTCAGGTCTGGGAAAATAAAGACATTGGCTCTGCCTGCAACAGGGCTCCCGGGAGCTTTTGAAGCTGCAACCTTGGGGACAATTGCTGCATCTACCTGAAGTTCACCGTCGATTGCAACATCAGGGGCAAGTTCCTGTGCACGCTTTGTAGCAGCGATTGTAGCCTGTGTTAGCGGGCTGTTGGCACTTCCCTTTGTGGAGTAGGAAAGCATTGCAACATATGGTGTGTCCTGAACCAGAAGTTCGAAGGTCTTTGCAGAGCTTACAGCGATGTTTGCAAGGTCTTCGACGCTTGGCATTTCGACCATGCCCGAGTCAGCAAAGAGGAACGTTCCATTGGACCCATATTCACAGTCAGGTACAGCAATAATGAAGAAAGCGGATGCAAGAGCTGCGCCTGGAGCAGTCTTTACGATCTGGACAGCAGGTCTCAGGGTGTCTGAAGAAGAGTGTGCAGCACCGGATACTACTCCGTCTACTTCTCCGAGTTTTGCCATCATAACAGCGAAGTAAACGTAGTCACTCATAATTTCAGCTGCACTTTCAGGTGTTACACCTTTGTGCTTTCTCAACTCGTAGAAAGCATTAACGTATTCATCTTTTCTCTCATAGGTCTTGGGATTTACAATTCTTGCCTTTGAGAGATCCAGATCTCCTGCGAGCGCCTTTATATCGGCTTCATCACCGACAAGGACAACGTTTGCAATACCTCTTTCAAGGATCTTGGCAGCTGCCTGGAGGGTTCTAATATCTTCAGTCTCAGGTAAAGCGATTGTTTTGTTAAGCTTCTTTGCTCTCTCACTGATTTTCTCTAAGAATGTTACCAATCAACCAACCTCCTATATAATTAGAGTAATTTAACTAGCTGGGTCTTGATATATAAATTTACGTAAAAAGCATAGAGGAATATATAAAAATAAAAAATATATATGCGGCCCATCTAGATATATATTTATTTTCAAATATTTTCCCAAAATATATGAATATCTAATGCAGTTTCTGCTGAGACTTAATACAGTTTGAAAGATTTGTTATGAATATAAGTGATAAATAAATATAAAAGAATTCCGGAATGAATCGAATGAAAATATTGGGAATTTCAGGCAGCCCGCGAAAGGGCCAGAACTGTGAGAAACTGATTGCAGCCGTTCTCGAAGTTGCAAAAGAAAGGGGATTTGAAACAGACACTGTCTTTATATCTGTCTCGGAGATTGCCCCGTGCAAAGCCTGCGGAGCTTGCAGAGAAAAAGACTTCTGTGTGATTGATGACAGTATGGAAGAAATTTATGAGAAAATGAGAGTAGCAGACGGCATAATCGTTGCATCTCCCGTATATATGGGGAATTACCCTGCCCAGCTCAAAGCCCTTTTCGACAGAACTGTCCTGCTCCGCCGCAAAGACTTTGCACTCAAAAATAAAGTCGGAGCGGCTCTCTCAGTTGGAGGTTCAAGAAATGGAGGGCAGGAAAAAACAATTCAGGCGATCCATGACTGGATGCATATACACGGAATGATTGTAGTTGGAGACAATGCGCACTTTGGCGGAATTACATGGAACCCCTCAGAAGAAGATACAGTTGGGATGCAAACAGTTATTGAAACTGCAAAAAAACTCTGTGATGTCCTGGAGTTTATTCAGAAAAAATAAACAAACAATAGGCTGTATAAACAGATAATCGAAATTAAAAGACTTGAATAGAAATATAAAAGAATACGGGGCTGAGTGAAGTAAACCACCCTCTCGACATAAACATATATTTTTAAAAGATACATTTAAATAAATGCTATAATTTTTCTGGGCAGAAAAAGATATTCAGGCAGAATAAGTTCGGACCCTGAATATTTATTTTTTGAAAAATGGGTTGAAGCGTGAAAAATGCCCCGGAGAGGCGCTAACGTTTGGAAGTTAAACCAGAGTCCAGGTTCAGGATCCGTTATCTTAAGGAATACCCCCGGCTAAGCGAATACGTCAGCCGGTTTGATACCGAAGTTACCAGGGTCAACTCAATTGCTATTTTAATAGGGCTCCTGACAGGACTCGTAATAGGAGTTTATGACCGTGCTCTCGAGTATAGTAATACTCTTTTTGAAATGCAGCAGAGATTCTCTTTACATGAATTCCCTTATGTAATATTCATTCCTGCTCTCGGAGGGCTGGTAGTAGGAATAATCTCTCACTATTTCATAAAAAAGAGCTACGGTGTAGGAGGGCTTATAGAAACCGTAACCCTCCGGGGTGCAAAGATTAGACTTAAAGACGCTTTTCTGGAGGTTTTTACTTCAATAATCACTATAAGCTCGGGAGGTGCCCTCGGGAAAGAAGCTCCAGGAGTTGTTGCCGGAGCAGGAACAGGAGCTCTTGTAGGGAGAATCCTGAAGAGCCCGGAAAGACAGCTTCAGACACTTCTCGGCTGCGGGGCTGCCGGTGGGATTGCAGCAGCTTTCAGCACCCCACTTGCAGGTGTGGTTTTTGTAGTAGAGGTGATTTACGGGGAACTTGAAACCAGGACTTTCATCCCTATAGTTATTTCCTCAGTCTTTGCAACCCTTGTCTCAAACACGCTTTTCGGAGTAAAAATTCTCCAGATCTCTTCCTTTCATCTGGTCAGTCCCTATAAAGAACTTGGGCTCTGTCTTGTTCTTGGGCTCCTTGCAGGGATCGTTTCTACAGTCCTGATCCAGACACTTTATTACATACAGGATCTTTTTTCGAAAATTTCTCTTCATCCGGTTTTCAAGCCTGCACTCGGAGGGCTTGCAGTGGGCGCAATGGGTCTCTATTACCCCCAGGTTTTAGGGATGGGATATGAAGTAATTACGGATGCTCTTAACGGAAGTCTTGCCTTTAACCTCCTGTTGATCCTGTTCTTCATGAAGATCCTTGCCTTTTCCTTTACTCTAGGTTCGGGAGGTTCGGGAGGAGTGATTGCACCCTCTCTTTTTACAGGTGCAATGTTAGGAGGAGCTTTCGGGACAGCCGCGAATCTTTTCTTTCCTGGAACGATAGCAGAGTCAGGAGCCTATGCTATGGTCGGAATGGGGGCGGTTTTTGCAGGAACTGCGCGAGCTCCCCTTACTGCGATCCTGATTTTGTTTGAGATGACCAGAGACTACAGCCTCGTTCTCCCTCTCATGTTTTCCTGCGTGCTGAGCAATGTAATGTCCAATGCCCTGCATTCGGAGTCAATTTTTACGGAAGGGCTGCGCAGAAAAGGGTTCAAAATACGGAAAGGCAGGGAAATAGACATCATGGAATCCATGTTTGTAAAAGATGCCATGGTTCAACATGTCCAGACCGTTTCAGAAGACAAGAATGTGGGAACACTTATCGCTCTGATGCAGGCAAGCCGCCACGCCGGTTTTCCAGTTCTTGATTCAAAAGGTAAACTTTCAGGAATAGTGACCCTTTCGGACCTCCGGAGCAAAGTAAAATATGGAGAAGTTGACAAGAAAATAGGTGATATCTCTACCCGTAATGTAGAAGTTGCCTATCCAGACGAAACTCTTGAAACCGTTCTCAAACGCCTTGGCTCAAAGCAAATAGGCAGGATCCCTGTTGTGGACCGCGAGGACAGGACAAAACTGCTCGGCCTCATTACCCGGAGTGATGTCGTAAATTCGTACACTAAGAAAGTGATCGAGAAGGTTCGGGACACAGACTGATCCGGGATAATGCACGGTCTTGTTTCAGGTTTTGTTTTAGCCACTCAATTCAGACTTCTTTATTGAATCACCTTTATTCATTCTCCTTTTTATCCAGCCCCTAGAGGTTCGAAAATGGCACCAAAACTGAAAGAGAAATTCATATCCGCTTTAAAGAGCAGACCACATTGAAGAACTCACGTTTGCTCCGTGACCCATACCGGAACCGTAGAGCTTATGAACATGACCGGGACAGCCTGGCGGAAGCCCACTCCAATCCTGAAAAGATGGAAAAACTGGCAATTGCAGTCCATGAGATTGCAGACCTCGAAGCTGCACGCTATCCCTATTGCGCGGCCGATTTCAAGGACTTCGATTTCGTGCTCGATGCTTGCTGGGGAGAGGATATGACACAATTTCATAATTTAGTGATTTCTCATTTTTTCCTTCCTTAAATCTTCACTTTTCTCTGCTAACTGGCCAAATAAACTGTAATAATCCTTGAGAAACAATTTCTTTGGCATGAATGCCAAAGA
>Ga0208825_1000071_pt1 | contig 99573 bp, 84 predicted proteins | sample AD_UKC113_MetaG_FD_184450 | JGI IMG/M metagenome (GOLD analysis project Ga0208825, IMG submission 184450) | Active sludge microbial communities of municipal wastewater-treating anaerobic digesters from Hong Kong - AD_UKC113_MetaG (SPAdes)... | ecosystem: Engineered > Bioreactor > Anaerobic >...
TGCTGTTGTTCCCCGGACAATTCTACAGGGGCAGAAGAAATCCGGACAGGTATAGGAATTCTTGAAACAAAATCATTGAGATAAGAATCTTCATAGCCTCTGTTAAGTACTATTGCATACTCTTCTCTAGCTTTAGTCGCCATAAATTTATACATAGGCTTGAGTGTTATATCGACATCTCTATACTGAAGAAGATTGTTATCAAACTCTTTCTTTGCAAAATCAGCATCAAGTGCAAGAAGCTTGTTATATTTCTGAGTTGTATCGGCAAATGCTGAAACCTTGATAGAATCTGAAGCCATTGATCTGTATGCCTTAATTTTTGATTGAGCAATTTCATAATCTTTCTTTGCAGATTTATACTGTCCTATTTGATTCCTTACATAGGAGCGGTTTAGATAGGCATTGGCAAAATCAGGGTATAATTTTATTGCACTGCTGTAATCATCAACAGCTTCACTGTAACGCCCCAATTGGGTATACACAAAAGCCCTGTTATAGTATGCAAGCACATTATCCGGATTAATTTGAAGAACTCTGTCATAATCCTCAAGAGCATTGTTATAATCACCTATCTCCGATTTTATAAGTGCCCTGTTATATAGCGACAAAGCATTATTCTTATCGTGCATCAAAACTGTGTCAAGATCAGCCAATGCTCCCATAATGTCTTTATTATTATACTTAGCCAAAGCCCTATTGAAAAAAGCAAACGTATTGGTAGAATCAAGCGAAATAGCTGAATTGAGATCAGAAATGGCTTCAGGCAGTTTATTCTGCATCACATATATTCTCGACCGTCTGATATAGCCTTCTGGATCAAATCTGTTTAAATTAATTGCTGTGTTATAATCATTCAAAGCCTTGAGAGTATCTCCTAAAAAAAGGTAAGATGCTCCCCTGTTCAGATAAGCGTCAGCAACTTCTGGCTCATATACCAGAAATTTACTGAAATCCTCAACTGCCTTCTCAAACTGTTGAGAAAGAAAATAAGTAACCCCTCTGCTAAAATATAGTCCGGTATAGCTTGGACGAAGCCCAACTGCCTCTTCCAAATCCTTAAGAGCCAAATCGTATTTTCCTGTCCTACTTAGTGTTATTGCTCTGTAGTGATAAGCGGGAGTATATATTGGATTTAACTTAATGGTCTTATCGAAATCCAGCTGTGCACCTAGAAAATCTCCAAGATTATACTTAGCAATGCCCCTCAAAAAATAGGATTCGTACAGATTGGTATCGAGTTTTGTCAATATGTTAAAATTTTCAATTGCCTGAGCGAATTTGCCCTCAGACAGCAAATTTCTGCCCCTGTCCAGAAACTTTTCCTTGTCATATTGAGCAAAGAGAGCATTACCAGCTGTTATAAACATAACAAGAACCAAAAAGAGATAGTTTCTGACTTTCATTTACTTTTTCTATATTTATCAAACCACCAAGGTCTTTCCATCATGTACATTAGGGATTGAATCTGTGCGGCTCTTGAACTGACATAAGGTGAAGGATTATTTGCCTTTCTCCTTACAGGGTTTGGAAGAGATGCAGCTATAAGGGCGCTCTCTCTTTCAGTCAATTTTTGTGCCGTTTTGTGAAATAACTGTTCTGCCGCTGCTTCTGCACCAAAAATACCTTTTCCCATCTCAGCAACATTGAGATATACCTCCATGATACGTTCTTTCCCCCAAATTAATTCAATACAGACAGTAAAATAAGCTTCAAATCCTTTTCTGACCCACGTTCGTGAAGGTATAAGAAAAACATTTTTGGCTGTCTGCTGCGAAATAGTGCTTGCCCCACGTAACTTTTTGCTACGCTTATTCATTTCAATAACCTTGTTGATTGCTTCCCAGTCAAATCCATGATGTTGAAGAAAACGATTATCCTCAGATGCCATGACTGCCAACTGTAAATTGGGAGATATTTTCTCAATAGGAACCCATTTTTTATGAATGTTATAATCCTTGTCGTCAATATTTTCAATACTCCTGAGGAACATAAGGGGAGTATAGTATACAGGTAACCACTTAAAAGCTATTACAGAAAGTAAAGATACTGCAATAAATGCAACAGGTATATACAAAAACAGAATTTTTGAAACCTTCTTTATTTTGTTTCTAAATTTTTTTTGCATTATTACTTTTAAATGGCTTATTTTTGACAAATATAAAAATTAATAGATGAAGAAAACCTTTGTTACTGCAGTATTAACCTTTTTTTTCTCAACAATACAGCTGTTCTCTCAGTCCCAAAATTTAACACATAATATATCTGTCGACAGTAATTATATAAAAAATATCGTTACATATCTTTCAGACGATTATCTCGAAGGAAGAGGATGTGGAACAAAGGGAGGAATGATTGCAGGTACTATGATCGCCACGCAGTTTAAACACAACAATATGATCCCTTTTTACCATAGAACCTTCACTCAAAGTTTTAAAAAAGACACAATAATAGGAAGAAATATTATTGGTGTGGTGAGAGCAAAATATTACAGTGAAAAATATTTAATTATATCTGCCCATTATGACCATCTCGGCATTCTTGAAGGTAAAATATATAACGGTGCAGATGACAATGCCTCTGGAGTTGCAGCCATGTTGGCACTTTCAAAATATTTTTCTCAATTAAGAAATGAAGGAAAAGGATTAACTGTTAATTTAATATTTGCGGCTTTTGACGGGAAAGAATATAATATGGCCGGATCTGAAAATTTCATCAATAATCTTCCCGTTTCTAAAAGGAATATAATTTGTGATATTAACATTGACCAGATTGGTTCCATTTTTGCCCCGCCAAGCAAGGATACCAATTATATACTTGTTTTGGGAACAAAGAGCTATCCTCGGTTAAAAAGCACCATTGAAGCAGCAAATAACAAGATGAAATACCCCCTCGAGATTAATTACGACTTTTACGGCAGCAAGGTCTTTGCTGAACTGTTTTACAAGATATCCGATCAAAATTCATTTGTAAGCGTAGGTATTCCGTCACTGTTTTTTACCTCAGGCATTCACATGCATACTTACAAACCCACAGATGACTACTACTTTATCAACTTCCCTGTACTCTTCAACAGAACTGTCTTAATAAAAAATATAGTAGAAATTATTGCATCTTCATTCTGAGCGCCCTAGCAGTATAGTTGTGTTCTATTTTAATCAACTCTTCAGGTCTACCTTCAAAATTTACATATCCGCCGGCATCTCCTCCCTCGGGTCCAAGATCGATAATCCAGTCAGCACACTTAACTACGTCCATATTGTGCTCCACAACAATTACTGAATGTCCCTTTGCGATAAGCGCATCAAATGAATCCATAAGTTTCTTTATGTCATAAAAATGCAACCCTGTAGTAGGTTCATCAAAAATAAAAAGTGTAGAATCGTTTGAAGATTCTTTTCCCAAAAACGAAGCAAGTTTCACTCTCTGACTCTCTCCACCACTAAGTGTGCTGCTGCTCTGTCCAAGTTTCACATAAGAAAGACCAACGGAGGCAAGTGGTTGAAGTTTATCGGCAATTCTATGTGATATCGGCTCCTTTTGAGCCATAAAAAAGTTAATTGCCTCTTCTACGCTCATATTCAAAATATCGTTAATATTTTTCCCATAATACTTGACCTCAAGAATGTCTGGTTTAAATCTTTTCCCTCCACATGACTCACATACCATCTTAACATCTGCCATAAATTGCATCTCGATAGTTATAACACCCTCACCCTGACATTCGGGGCACCTGCCTCCGTCAATATTAAACGAAAAATGAGAATGACCATATCCATTCATCTTTGCATAAGGTTGTTCCGAAAAGAGTTTCCTAATCTCATCATATGCCTTTATATAGGTTACGGGATTTGATCTTGTAGATTTGCCTACAGGACTTTGATCTATATATTCAACTCTTTTTATGGTGCTAATGTCACCGATAATTTCTTTAAATGCACCTGGTTTATCCCCATTTTGACATAGTTTTCGCCGCAAAGCTGGGTACAGAATCTCACTTACAAGTGTTGATTTTCCCGATCCACTCACACCTGTGACGGCAGTTAAAGCCTTCAATGGAAATTTTACGTCTATTTTTTTTAGATTATGCTCAATTGCACCTTTAATCTCAATATAATGACGCCATTCTCTACGTTTTAAAGGCGTCTCTATCTTTTCAAATCCTGACAAATAAGCAAGAGTTTTACTCTTTCCACACTCTTCAAGAGAGATCTTTTTAACAGGTAGTCCTTGATAAACTACCTCTCCGCCATTTATACCTGCAAGTGGGCCAAAATCAATAAGGTGATCCGCACTTCTTATTATCTCCTCATCATGCTCTACCACAATCAACGTATTACCGGTATCTCTAAGCTGTTTAAGTACATCTATCAATTTATCTGTATCTCTTGGATGAAGTCCAATGCTTGGTTCATCAAGAATGTATAATGAGCCAACTAAACTGCTTCCTATAGAACTGACGAGATTTATCCTTTGACTTTCACCTCCGCTTAATGTTCTTGATGCCCTGTTAAGTGTCAAATAAGATAAACCAACAGATAATATACACTCAAGACGACTCTTAATTTCCTTCAGAACACGAGAAATTACTGCTAATTCGTAATTGTCAAATGTTAAATTTTGCACAAATTTATAGAGATTGTCTATGCTCATTTCAAGCAGTTCGTCAATACTTTTCCCACCAATTTTAACATATAATGCTTCCTTTCTCAGTCTTTTTCCATGACACTCAGGACAGACACTCCAGCCTGTATATTTTGATTTCATGTAACGATACTGGATTTTGTAGGAATTTGCATCCACAATTTTGAAAAAATCGTTTATACCGGTAAAATATTCATTGCCATTCCACAGTAATTCTTTTTGTTTTTCAGAAAGCTCCAGGTAAGGTTTATGAATTGGAAAATCAAATTTCCATGCATTATTTATCAGTTCATTTAAATAATAACTCATCATTTCTCCTTTCCAACATGCAACAGCACCCTGATAAACAGAAAGTGTCTTATCCGGAATAACCAGCGATTCATCAATTCCGGGAACTCTGCCAAGGCCGGAACAAAATGGACAAGCTCCCAACGGATTGTTAAAACTAAAAAGTAATTCAGTGGGTTCCTCAAAGCTTATACCGTCAGCTTCATATAGTGTTGAAAATTCTCTAGGTCTCTCTTCTGTTTTCCCTGTAGAGATCAAAACTGCTCCCCTCTGACCAGAGGTTGAAGCATTCACTCCCATTGCTACCTGTAATGAATCCATCAATGTACCCTTGAACTCTTCACTGTTTTCCACTATGACTCTGTCAACGAGTAAATATGTTTTCTCAGAAATAGTAGATTTACCTGTAAGAATATTTTCAATTCTAATAACATCACCCTCTCCTTCTTTAAAAAGTCTGGTAAATCCAAGATTCTTCAACTCAAGCAAACGCTCAGTAAAACCTTCATCATCCTTAACACCTAATGGCGCAATTATGTACAAAGTAGTCCCCTCAGAAAATCCAAGTACATATTCCACAATGTCTTCAAGCGAATCTCTTTTGACTTCGCGACCACTAATTGGAGAAAATACCCTACCTATCCTTGCATACAACAATCTCAAATAATCATATATCTCAGTCATTGTACCAACTGTAGAACGTGAATTGGACGTGTTAACTTTCTGTTCTATCGCAATAGCAGGAGGTATCCCGGAAATATCATCCACATCCGGCTTTGACATTCTGCCAAGAAACTGTCTTGCAAAAGAAGAGAGGCTTTCAACGAATCTTCTTTGTCCTTCTGCATAAACAGTATCGAATGCAAAACTGCTTTTACCTGATCCTGAAATTCCCGATACGACAATAAACTTATCTCGTGGAATATCAACTGATATATCCTTAAGATTGTTAACCCTCGCTCCTCTTACCTTTATTAAATTGTCAGACATTTGTAATCCTGGTTACCGATTTAACACCTTTAATTTTTCTGAGATTAAACAATAACTTATCCAATACTTGATTGTTTGGAACTGCGACTTGCATTTTAGCTTCAATCATCCCTTTATTTTCTGAAATTGAAAAAAATCTCATAGAAATAGATAAGTTGTTAACAATCTCCATAATCTGTTGACTAAGCCCAAAATCTAAATATGAACTCACTTTGATTGAAGTTTGGAAATTACTGCCTTCTGATGATTCCTTCCATTTGACTTTCTGTACCCTGTATGGATAGTTGCTTATAAGTCTCGCCGCATTTGGACATCCCATCCTGTGGATTTTAATTCCATCCTTAACAGTTACAAAGCCAAACACTTCATCACCCATTATAGGGTTACAACACCTGGCCAATTTATATCCCACATTGTTAAGTTTGTCGTCAATTATCAAAATGTCAGAACCGTCATAACTCTTTTGGATATTTTTTGGGCTTTGTAATGATGACTCTTCTCCTACTCCACGTTCTTCTATTTCTTCCCTTGAAAAGAGAATGTTTTTGACATCCATTATGTCGAGTGTTCCATTTGCAAGTGCTGAATAAAATTCCCCAATGCTTTTGAACTTACACTGCTTGACCAAAAAATTCAAAACTTCATCATTGACATCTATTTTCCAGTTGGACATTCTACGTTCAAACAGTTCTTTCCCTGCCTGAATCTGTTTCCCAAGTTCCTCATTAAGTTTCTGTCTTATTTTTGCCTTTGCCTTGGAAGAAACAACAAAATTGAGCCAATCACTGGAAGGTCTCTGATTTTTACTGGTAATTACCTCCACCACATCGCCTGTTTTAAGTTTTTCTCGTATAGAGCTAAGTTTACCATTAATCTTAGCCCCGGAACATTTCAGTCCAAGATTAGTATGAATATCAAAAGCAAAATCCAATACACTTGAATCGGCCGGTAATTTTCTAAGATCTCCTTCAGGTGTAAATACGAATACGTCGTTAGTAAAAATATTAAATTGCGCCTCTGGCTTCTTGTATGGTGATTCAAGAAGACTTTTTACACTTTTAAGCCAGGCATTGAGACTTGTATCATTCTTAACTCCCTTGTACAACCAATGTGAAGCATAACCATTCTCTGCTATATCATCCATTCTTGAGGTTCTTATCTGAACCTCAATTCGTTGATTATTTTGAGCAGTTACAGTAGTATGAAGAGATTCATATCCGTTTGATTTTGGAACAGTGATCCAATCTCTGAGTCGTGAAGTATCAGGTTCGTAATGTTCAGTAACAAAAGAGTATACCTTCCAACAAAGCTCTTTTTCTTTCTCAGGAGAGGCATCAGGTACATCTATTACTATCCTAATTGCAAAAATATCAGCTACCTCTTCAAAAGGGATCTGCTTAGCCTGCATCTTTTTCCAAATAGAATATGCTGTTTTAGTCCTGCTTTTTAGCTTGTAGGGTATATGAGCTTTCCTAAGGCTCATCTCTATAGGTTTTACAAAAATATCCATCAATCTTTTGCGATCCTGTTCTCCCGCCTTTAATTTATTAGTAATTATACGATACTGTTCAGGATCAGTATACTTAAAAGAAAGATCTTCCATCTCGCTCTTAAAATTGTAAAGCCCTAACTGGTGTGCAAGAGGTGCGTATAAAAGCAGAGTCTCTGTCGCCTTTTTTATCTGTTGGGATTTGACAAAAAAGTCCAAATTTCTCATGACTTCAAGACGGTCTGCAAGTTTAATCAAACTAACTCTTGGGTCATGTGAATATGAAACTATCAATTTTCTGTAATTATCAGAAAGAAGTCCCGTATCTTTTGGTTTAATTTCAGAAATCTTATTTAAGCTTCTGGCCATTGCAATTATTTCGTCAGAAAACTCTTTTTTGCAGTTATCCAGCAACTCATTATTTGACCTTGACGCCTCATGCATAAATACTGCAGCAATTGCCTCCGGAGAAAGTCCAATTTCAAAAGCCACAATTTCAGCAACAGCAACAACATGATCCATAAATGGCAAGCCATTACCTCTACTCAAGCCAGAAAGTTGCTCTGATGCAATGTCATGAGATCTTATCAGCCACCTCTGTTCATTTTGAGAGCAGGAAGTAATAATTTTATCTAACTTAGGTGAAATCATAATTTTTTCTCAAGCAAATTTTTTAATGCTATCATTTGATCCCTGAATTGTGCTGCCCTCATAAAATCAAGCTCTGAAGCAGCTTTTTCCATCTCTTCTCGTGCTGATTTTATTGCCTCATTTATCTGTTCAGGTTTCATAAAAGTAACTAAAGGGTCATTAATGACAGTCGTCACTCCTTGAGGCATAGAGTAGTCCCTCTCCCTGCCAAGTATATTGCGCAGTTTTTTCTCTATCTGCTTGGGTTCTATATTATTTATCATATTGTAACTCATCTGCTTCCTTCTTCTTCTTTCTGTCTCATCAATTGTAACTTTCATAGAATTAGTTATGGTATCAGCATACATTATCACCTTGCCATCAATATTCCTTGCAGCTCTTCCTGCTGTCTGTGTCAAGGATCTTGCCGATCTCAAAAAGCCTTCTTTATCAGCATCGAGAATCGCTACAAGTGAAACCTGTGGAAGGTCCAGCCCCTCCCTCAACAAATTAACACCGATCAACACATCAAATCTACCAGCCTGAAAATCCTCCAGTATTTCAACCCTCTCAAGCGTTTCAACATCAGAATGGATATATCGGCATCTAATCCCCAGTTTGGCAAAATACTTATCCAATTCTTCAGCCATCCTTTTAGTCAACGTAGTTACCAGGACTCTTTCATCCTTTTCTACCCTGATTCTTATCTCCTCTAATAGATCATCTATCTGATTTTTCACAGGGCGGACTTCTATCGGAGGATCAAGAAGACCGGTTGGACGAACAACCTGTTCAACAATTAACCCTTCAGATATGTTTAATTCATAATCAGCAGGAGTTGCACTTACAAAAACTCTTTGTCCCAAAATACTTTCAAATTCGTTAAACTTAAGAGGTCTGTTATCTGCTGCTGCAGGAAGTCTGAATCCGTACTCGATTAGAGTCTCCTTTCTCGACCTGTCTCCTCCATACATGGCTCTTACCTGAGGAATTGTTACATGACTTTCATCAATAAAGGTGATAAAATCACGAGGAAAATAATCTATCAGACAAAAAGGTCTCATTCCTGGAGCTCTTCCGTCAAAATAGCGAGAATAATTTTCAATGCCGGAACAATAACCAATTTCCTTAATCATTTCCAAATCATATTCAACCCTTTGTTTCAGCCTTTTAGCTTCAAGATGCTTGCCTATGCCTGACAAGTAGTCAAACTGCTTTGTCAAATCATCCTGAATTGCTCTAACTGCATTTTTTATACGTTCTCTTGTAGTCACGAAAATATTTGCAGGATAGACTGACACTTCGTCCAACTCGTCAATCATTGCCCCCGTAATTGGTTCGAAAAGCTCTATTGATTCCACCTCGTCTCCAAAAAATATAATTCTGCATGCAGTATCCGAATATGCAGGATAGATATCAATTGTATCGCCTTTGACACGAAAGGTCCCTCTTTTAAAATCGGCTTCGTTTCTTGAGTACTGACTATCGACAAGTGCATAGAGCAATTTGCTCCTTGAAATTTTTTGCTTTTTTTTCAATTTTACAGTACTGGAATGAAAATCCTCAGGATTCCCGATACCATACAAACATGAGACACTTGAAATCACTATCACATCCCTCCTCCCTGAAAGAAGTGAACTGGAAGTGTGAAGTCTCAGCTTTTCAATTTCATCATTAATGCTCAGATCTTTTTCAATATATGTATCGGTAGTAGGCAAATATGCTTCTGGTTGGTAATAGTCATAATAAGAAACAAAGTACTCAACGGCATTGTTGGGAAAAAACTCTTTAAACTCTCCGTACAGCTGGGCAGCGAGAGTCTTGTTATGACTTAATATAAGAGCAGGTCTCTGTAATCTTTCTATCACATTGGCCATAGTGAAAGTCTTGCCTGAACCAGTCACACCAAGCAAGGTCACAGCTTCTACGCCGTTTTGAAGATAGTTGACCAGTTGCTCAATAGCTTCAGGCTGATCTCCCGTAGGCTTATAGTCAGACTTTAGTTCAAATCCCATCAGACTGTTACTTCTCCTTTTTAGCCTCCTTTTTCACAATTTTCAGATAGTCTTCAACCCCTTCTGCCACTTCAATCATCATTTTTCTCCTGAATTGAGGGTCAGATATTTTCTCCTCATCTGGCAAAGAACTCAAAAACAAAGTTTCAACAAGGACTGACGGATAATCTGTCGGTCCATTCAGAGAAAAATTAAAATTACCTACAAGACCAAAATTCTTTATTCCTCCATCAATGGCAACCAACCTTTTAAGAATGGCTGCAGTCAGATCTCTATATTCAATATGCTTGTAATATGCACTTGTGCCACCACTTACTAATGGATTGCCACTTGCATTACAGTGTATGGATATAAGCATGTCTATTCCGGCATCTTTGAAAATTTTCTTTCTTTCAGCCATAGTCATATCTGAATCATCCTTTCTGCTCAGAACCACTTTGGCACCTCTTTTTTCAAACTCCTCCTTCAACATATATACCATTGAAAGATTCAAATCCTTTTCCTTAATACCGGATGGACTAACCGCACCTGATGCACTTCCTCCATGCCCGGCATCCAGACCAATTACCATACCTTTAAGAGTAGGATTTGGAGAATGTTTAACACTAATTACTAAAGAGTTGTCAGAATACTCCGCAGTATATCCCCAACATTTATTGGATTTAAGCTTAATAATTACTCTGAAAACATCAGGCTCAATCTGTGCAAAATCCACATAATCTATGGCTTCCAAATCAAGATATTGAGTTATCCAGTTAGAATTGCATTGAGCACTATACAAATCTACTATTATCTTAGAAGGGTCAAGCTCAAAACTAAGTGTGTAAGGTACTCTCTCTTGAAGTGAAATTCTTACTCGGTCACATTTATCGTTCTTTGAAACACTCCATGAACCGGTAATAGTAAACGGAGGATTAGTTCCAAATGGAACCTTCTTAGCATACTCCTTAGGTAAAAAACAATATCTGTTTTCAGACAATCTGACTTTATAAAGGTCTCCTGTTGAATCAATAACAGCCATATTAATACCTTCTGAAATGAAATTTATCTTTGCTCCTCCAAGTCTGTCATCACCTGCACTATAATTCAAATAGGCTCCGGGAAGAGTTGTAATTACTAATCCATTATAAGGCAGAGTATCCTTTACAGACTTTCTCATTGACTGAGGTGATTGCAATTTGTAATATACAGAGAAACTTTCTCTGATATCCTCATTTGAATTTCTAACTCTCACTTCTATAGGATTATTCCCCTCTACCAAGTTAATCTCCATCCCAAAAGAGCCTGTTTTATACTGCTTTACGCTTATGCCGTTTATAAAAATTTCAGATCCTGGTTTTGCAGCTCCTACAATATAATGTGAAGCTCTAAATACAGTATCAACTTTACCACTGACAATTTTCAAACCACTGGTAACTTGCGCATTGGATGTGATTGTGAAAAATGATGTTAAAATTGATATCAAAATGAAAGTTCTTGATTTCATGGCTTGATATTTGTTATTAAAATATTATACAAATTTAACCAAATAACTATATAATTAATTATGGAAATTAGTAATGTTTTCGCTCGCGAGATTCTTGATTCACGCGGAAATCCTACTTTGGAAGTTGATGTTGAACTATTGTCAGGAGCTTTTGGAAGAGCATCTGTACCTTCCGGAGCATCTACAGGGAGTAATGAAGCACTTGAATTGAGAGACGGAGATAAATCTCGCTATATGGGTAAAGGTGTATTACAGGCCGTTAAAAATGTTAACGACATTATTGCACCTGAAATATTGGGAATGAGCGCTCTCAACCAAGTACAAATTGATAGGACAATGATAGAGTTGGATGGTACTCCTAACAAATCGAAACTTGGAGCTAATGCCATTCTTGGTGTATCACTTGCTGTTGCCAAGGCTGCTGCAGATTATCTTCAAATTCCACTTTACAGATACATTGGCGGCACAAATGCAGTAACTCTACCAGTACCTATGATGAATATCATCAATGGTGGATCACACTCTGATGCCCCAATAGCATTTCAGGAATTTATGATTCGTCCTGCCGGTGCTCAATCTTTCAGAGAAGGCCTTAGAATGGGTGCAGAAGTTTTTCACAATCTAAAGAAGATTTTCCATGACAGGGGTCTCAGCACAGCTGTTGGAGACGAAGGTGGGTTTGCTCCTACTCTAAATGGCACAGAGGATGCACTCGAATCTATTATTGCTGCCATCAAAAAGGCCGGATACATTCCCGGAAAAGATGTCATGATTGCTCTTGACTGTGCTGCCAGTGAATTTTACAGCAATGGAATTTACGATTACACAAAATTTGAAGGTACTAAAGGGGCAAAGAGAAATGCAAAAGAACAGGTTGCTTATCTTAAGAGCCTTGTCGCAAAATATCCAATTGACTCAATAGAAGACGGCATGTCAGAAGATGACTGGGATGGATGGAAACTTCTTACTGAAGAACTTGGCTCAACAACGCAGCTTGTTGGTGATGATATATTCGTTACAAACGTGGAATTCCTGCGCAAGGGCATTGAGATGGGTTGCGCCAATTCAATCCTTATCAAAGTAAACCAAATAGGCACACTTACGGAAACGCTTAATTGCATAGAGCTTGCACATCGCAACAAATATACTACAGTCACATCTCACCGCTCCGGAGAAACAGAAGATACAACAATCGCTGATATTGCAGTTGCGACAAATTCCGGTCAGATTAAAACTGGTTCTCTCAGCAGAACCGACAGAATTGCAAAGTATAACCAACTTCTCAGAATTGAAGAAGAGCTTGGAAAACTTGCACAATATGGTAGAAAATAATATTAACAATCCCATAGATTTTTCAAAGGGCGTTCAAAAAGTTATTTTGGGCGCCTTTTTATGAGAATGGTTCCGTTATGGAACTTTTATGCCAATATATCCCAAACAGTAAAAATTGCAAACAAAAGAGATGCAACTCCGTTAGAGGTAAAAAAAGCAGCATTCAGACGGGAAATATCAGTAGGTCTAATGATTAAATGCTGATAAATAAGAAGCAAAATGAAAACTACTGCTCCTATTATGTATTTTGTACCCATCATTCCATAATAATAAAACAGCAATAAAAGCGGTAAAACCAAAGCATGTCCGACTGCTGAAATAATCATGGCTCTTTTTCGTCCAAACTTTGCAGGTATCGAGTGAATAGCATGATTCTTATCAAATTCCTCATCATCAAGTGAATATAATATATCAAAACCACTCGACCATAAAAATACGATTGCAGACAAAATAAGAGGAACTATATGAAACGAACCTGTCATACTGATATATGCACCAACTGGAGCAATGGCAAGAGCAAGGCCTAATCCATAGTGACACAAATATGTAAAGCGCTTCAGAAAACTGTAACAAAGAATTATTATGAGAGCAGGTAAGGAAAGAATAAAAGTCAACCTGTTAATTAATGCAGCAGTCAGCATAAAAAGCGAGACATTTACAATCACAAATATCAATACTGATGATGGCGACAACTTTTTGGCAGGGATTTCCCTTCCGGCCGTTCTAGGATTAACTGCATCAATAAACCTGTCTACATATCTGTTAAAACCCATGGCACTGTTTCTTGCAAACACCATTGCACAAAGTACAAGAAGAAATATTTTCCACGAAAATTCCTGACAGTCAATCTTCATTGCCAAGAAAAAGCCAATTATGGCAAATGGTAATGCAAATACAGTGTGAGCAAATTTAACAAGACTCAGATAATCTGCCCCTCTCCTCCATATCGAAATACTCATCTTAATTCCTTAATGTGGCACCAAATTTATCTGTAAACGCAGTAAGCAGCCTGTTCATAACCTCCTCAACATATTTATCTGTCAGAGTCTTCTCAGGATCCTGCAACACAAAACTGATTGCATACTGTTTCTTGCCTGAAGGTATTTTGTCTCCTTTGTAAACATCAAATAGAGCAATCTTTTTAAGCAATTTTTTTTCTGTCTTAAAAGCAAGAGCTCTTAATTCTGCAAAAGAGACAGTCTCATCCACGAGTAAAGCTAAATCTCTCCTGACTTCAGGGAACCTGGGAAGTTCTCTAAATGTTATTTTGTTTCTCTTAATAAAGTTTAAAAGAGGTGCCCACGATATTTCAGCTGCATAAACTTTTTGCTTAATTCCAAACTGCTTAAGAAGATTATTGCTTATTGAGCCAATAGTTGATATCTCTTTCCCATCATTTGTCAAATATAAAAGTCCTTCAGAAAAAATATCCTCAGGAGCCATTAAATATGACAAATCAGCCAATTCAATCCCAAATCTTCTTAAAAGCATCTCAAGATAACCTTTCAGAAGAAAATAAGAAGAGGAACCAGTCCCACCTTTCCATGTTAAGGCTCCATTTCCTGTAACAAAAAGAGAAATTTTTTGTTGTTCAATATATGAATTCAATTCAGTTGGATCTGCATTTGGAGTTATTGAATAGACATTGCCAAATTCAAAAAGTTTCAGATCGGTTTGCTGATGATTTATATTATGTGAAACAACTTCCAACCCGTTTAGCAAAAGAGTCTGGCGCATGCAGTCGAGGTCAGAACTCAGAGGATTTAATATTCTAACAAGAGAAGATTGAGGAAATGTCTTTAGTTTAGAATAATATTCCGATTTGGTGAGTGAATTATTCATCATCTCATAAAAACCATTAGAAACAAGTAAATCTGAAGCAACATTTCTTACTTTTTCAACGTCTGGTCTTGAGGTTGTATTAATAGATGAAACGACTCTTTCTGGTAATTCTATATTATTATATCCATATATACGAAGCAGCTCCTCAACAACATCACACTCCCTTGTAACATCTACCCTGTAAAGTGGAGAAAGAACATCAACAGAAGCCTCATCCTGACATACAATCTCAAAATCCATACAATCAAGAATCTTGAGAATTGTCTCTTTGCCAATATTCTTGCCTATGAAACTCTCAATTCGTTTTAAATCTATCTTTATTCTCGGCCTTTCAATCTTCTTTGGATAGACCTCTTTAATTTCACCAACAATTCGTGCGCCGGCGACTTCCTGTAACAGGATAGCTGCTCTTTTAAGTGCATAGGGAACAATATCCGGATCTGCACCTCTTTCGTACCTGAAAGAGGCATCTGTCTTTAAACCATGTCTTTTGGATGTCTTTCTGATTGAAACAGGATTGAAATATGCACTCTCCAAAAAAATAGATGTAGTTTTGTCTGTAATACCTGAATCCAAACCTCCAAATACACCTCCGATGCACATCGGCCTGTTGACATTACAGATCATGACATCCTCAGGATGAAGATTTCTTTCAACACCATCAAGAGTAACAAAGCGTTCTCCATTTCTTGCATACCTTACAACAACTCTGTCTCCTTCTATTTTTTCTCTGTCAAAAGCATGCAGTGGCTGTCCTGTTTCAAATAAAATAAAATTGGTAATATCCACGACATTATTAATAGATCGCAGGCCAATCGATTTCAGTGCACTTTGTAACCACTCGGGAGAAGGAGCAATTTTTATATTATCAAAAGTCAATCCTGAATACCTTGGAGCTCCTTCAGAAGCAATAACTTCAATATCTATACTTTTTGCTGGATTATCAGACCTTTCCAAATCATCAAAAGAAGAGACATCTGGTATGTGCATCTCTCCTCCACATTTATTAAGCCTTAAATACGCCGACAGGTCTCTTGCAATTCCAATATGTGAAGCTGCATCAACTCTATTTGGTGTTAATCCAATTTCAAAAAGAGTATCGTTCTTAAAATTAAAAAAGTCTTTTGCTGCAGTACCTGAAACAGCACCCTCAGGAAGTACCATTATTCCTTCATGAGAAGCACCGAGTCCCAATTCATCTTCAGCACATATCATTCCCTGACTCTCAATGCCTCTAATCTTGGATTTTTTAATCTTAACCTTTTCCCCGCTGTTAAATAAAAGAGTCGTTCCAAGTGTAGCAACCAAGACTTTTTGCCCCGCTGCAACATTAGGAGCGCCACATACAATTTGCAGTAGATCACCCTGACCAATATTTACTTTAGTAACCCTGAGCTTGTCTGCATCAGGGTGCTTATAACACTCCAATACTTCACCTACGACAACCCCTGCAAGGCCTCCAGGAACTTGCTCAATCAATTCCATCCCTTCAACTTCGAGACCAATTGTATTTAAGATATTAGCAACTTCTTCAGGATTTAAATTAATATCAACGTATTTTTTGAGCCAATTAAACGATATATTCATAACAATTTATTAATAACTTTAAAACAGAGATTCTACGAATTCTTTTTTATTGAAAATCTGCAAATCTTCAATTTTCTCCCCAACACCAATAAACTTAACAGGAATCTTAAATTGATCTGAAATCCCAATAACTACTCCACCCTTTGCTGTGCCGTCAAGTTTTGTAATTGCAAGTGCCGTCACATCTGTGGCTTTTGTAAATTCCTTAGCTTGCTGAAAGGCATTTTGGCCTGTAGATCCATCTAATACAAGTAAAACTTCGTGAGGTGCATCAGGAATAATTTTTTTAATAACATTTCTTATTTTAGTAAGTTCGTTCATAAGATTAACCTTGTTGTGAAGACGACCTGCAGTATCTATAAGCACCACATCTGCACCCTGAGCAATCGCAGAAGAAACTGTATCATAAGCAACTGAAGCAGGGTCTGCTCCCATTGCCTGCTTTACAATTGGCACTCCTGCACGCTCACTCCATATAGTCAACTGTTCGACAGCCGCAGCTCTAAAAGTATCTGCAGCACCAAGAACAACTTTATATCCTGAATTCTTAAGACGTGCCGCAAGTTTTCCAATTGTTGTAGTTTTACCTACTCCATTCACTCCAACAACAAGAATGACATATGGTTTTTTTGAAAAATCAAAAGGCATATCACCCTCATGATTGTCATCAACATTGAGCAAAGCCTCTATTTCCTCCTTTAGAATCTGATTAAGCTCATTGCTGTCCATAAATTTATCCCTATGAACTCTTGCCTCAAGCCTGTCAATAATCTTTAATGTAGTTTCAACGCCAATGTCAGACGCAATCAGAGCCTCTTCAATATCATCCAGTGTGTCATCGTCAACTTTTGATTTACCTACGACTGCTCTTGAAAGCTTCTCAAAAATACCTTTTTTTGTCTTCTCAAGCCCTTTGTCGAGAGCCTCTTTCTCCTCCTTTGATTTTGATCCGAACAATCCAAATAATGCCATTTTCGAAAAATAATTTACAAAGATATCAATTTTAATATAACATAATATTATTGAAGTTTAAAGCTAAGGGGTGTGTCATGATAACCTGACACACCCCTTAGCTTATATTCTCAACAGAGGAGCTATTTCCTCGCAAAAAAATCTTTAACTCCCTCTGTCGGGACAATCTCCTCCTCAAATGTATAAGCTCCTGTACGTTCTGAACGAACCATACGGATACACTTAACAACATTTTTCCCAGTTCCTTTTCCGCTACCGAATGTAGCAACTACCTTTTTTGCCATTGTTTAATAATTTAGCCTTAGTTACTTAATTTCTCGGTGAATTGTCACCTTTTTTAAGTAAGGATTATATTTCTTGCGTTCCAAACGCTGAGTGGTATTCTTTTTGTTTTTTGTGGTAATATATCTTGAAATCCCAGGCACACCACTCTCTCTCTGTTCTATACACTCAAGAATAACCTGGACTCTATTTCCTTTCTTTGCCATAATATCCGAAACTTAATACTTAATATAAGTCAATCAAACCATTTTTTTGAGCTTTTCTAAGTGTAGCAGCCAGCCCGTTTTTATAAATATTTCGCATTCCTGCAGTAGAAACCTTAAGAGTAACAAATCTCTGCTCCTCTTCCAACCAAAAACGCTTATTCTTCAAATTTGGAGAAAATTCCCTCTTTGTACGGCGTTTTGAATGAGAAACATTATTCCCTATCATTCTTCTCTTACCGGTTATTTGACAAACTCGTGCCATCTTTGTTCATTTATTTATTAATTCATTCCTTACCACCCATAAGGGGCTGCAAATATCATGATTTTTTCTGTATTATCAAAATATTTATACTGTTTTAAAAATCCTTTTCCACCTTATATTTTTTGGAAAAGACTTGTTCTTATCTTTAGAGAACCAAATTACTGAAGGCGTTCCAACCACATGTGATTCCGGAACAAAGCCCCAATATCTGGAATCAGCAGAATTGTGTCTGTTATCACCCATCATAAAGTAATAATCCATCTTAAAAGTATAGCTGTCAACAACTCTTCCGTTAATAAATATCAAAGAATCCTTAACTTCAAGAGAGTTGTCTTCATAAGATGAAATAATGCGTTTGTAAAGAGGAAGATTGGCTATAGTAAGTTTAACTGTTGTTCCCTTTTTAGGCACCCATAATGGCCCAAAATTGTCCCGAGTCCATCTGAAATCACCCTCAAAAGGAAAAATAGTGAGGGGCGAATCCGGAAGATCAGGAGGATATGTGTCAATGTTCTGACGAACATCTATTACATTTGCCATTGCTCTGATTTTTTCAACTTCATCTTCATTCAGCGGAAAATTTATGTATCCTGGCAGACTAACATCAAAGTAAAGTTCATTTGGATTGATATCCATATCATCAATTATCTTTGAATTGATGGTAGTACCATTTGTGTATACCGTAAAAGTATTCTGAATACCTGGATAATTATTCTGAGGTAATCCGTTCACATAAACTTTGCCGTTTATAATCTCAAGAGTATCACCTGCTGTTGCCACACATCTCTTAACATAATTGTCCTTTTTGTCATCAGGTCTTACTACTACAGGACCGTAGGTCTTATAAGTATATTCTCTGCCATATAGCCTGATACACTGATAGTAGTCAGCTGTAGGATCTCCCTTTAGCACAGTATCCCCATTTGGAAAATTAAAGACAACAATATCGTCACGCTTTACACTCCTGAACCCTGCCATTCTCCTATATGGATTTTTAATCCATTTAACATAAGACTCTCCTCCGGTAATTGGAAGCACATTGTGAATAAGTGGAACAGAAATTGGGGTCATGGGCACCCTTGGACCATAAGCAACCTTGCTTACAAAAAGATAGTCACCGGTCATCAATGTTCTCTCCATAGATGAAGTGGGTATCATGTAAGCCTCAAAGAAAAAACCCTTTATAAATGCAGAAGCAATTAATGCAAAAATTATCGCATCCAGCCAATCAAGCCATACATTTCGTTTTTCTCCTTTTTTATAGTTCTTTTTCCAAAAGGCCCACTTTACCTTGCGGGTAATAAAGATATCGAAGATGATTATTAATCCTAAAAGAAACCACCAATTTTCCAGCCAAATTACCCACAACAAATAAAGAACTGCCCAAACGGAAAATTTGAACCATCTGTTGCCTATTATCTTCCGAACTTTCAACTCTGTTTACTTTATTGAATTGATGAGTGCCTCAAAAGCCTTAGGATCATTCATTGCTAAATCCGCCAACACTTTACGGTTAAGCCCTACATTATTCTTTGCAAGTTTCCCCATAAACTGTGAATAGTTCATTCCATGCTGTCTTGCAGCAGCGTTTATTCTTTGAATCCAAAGAGCTCTAAAATTTCTCTTTTTGGTTTTACGGTCGCGGTACGCATAGGTTAAACCCTTTTCCCAAGTATTTTTAGCAACTGTCCATACATTTTTGCGTGCAAGGAAATTACCGCGTGTCTGTTTTAGAATTTTTTTACGGCGTGCTCTTGAAGCTACCGAATTAACTGATCTTGGCATCTTTTGTTTTGTTTAAGAACGTCAGCGCTCTGCTCCACAAGAGACTTGTTCTGCTGAACATTCAGGTTAATAAATAATTATGCTACCAAAAGATTTTTAACCTTTTTTTCATCTGCTGAAGTAACAATAGCAGTATGAGTAAGGTTTCTCTTTCTCTTGGCAGATTTCTTTGTTAAAATGTGACTTTTGAAAGCATGCTTTCTTTTCACTTTGCCGGTGCCGGTAAGTTCAAATCGTTTTTTTGCACCGGTGTTGGTCTTCATCTTAGGCATCTATGTATTATTTTTAAAGTTAAAACTACTTTTTCTTAACGGGCGCAAGCATCATTATCATCCTTTTCCCTTCCAGTTTTGGCATCTGTTCTGCCTTTCCATAATCCTCAAGATCGAGAGCAAATCTTAAAAGCAATTTCTCGCCCTGATCCGAAAAGAGAATTGATCTTCCCTTAAAGAAAACAAAGGCCTTTACTTTACATCCCTCCTGAAGAAATGCCTGAGCATGCTTGAGTTTGAATTGATAGTCATGCTCATCAGTATTTGGGCCGAAACGTATTTCCTTTATAATCACCTTACTGGCATTGGATTTCATCTCCTTTGCCTTTTTCTTCTGCTGATAAAGATATTTTTGATAATCTACAATCTTACAGACAGGAGGATCTGCATTAGGAGATATTTCAACCAGATCCAAGTCTAACGCCTCTGCCATCTTAATCGCCTCAGAAAGTGAATAAATACCGGGGTTTTGTATACTTTCCCCTACCACCCTCACTTTGGGAGCTGTTATTTCATTATTTACTCTTGGACCATCTTCTGCAGGAGCTTTCCTGTATTGCTGATTCCTGCTGTGATTGCCCGAGCTTTTTTGGCCTGGTTTTCTTGATGGTGAAACACCCTGGCGAGATTTAAAAGTCGCTTCGATAAAATATCCTCCTATTTTAAATTAATATCCAATTTGTTCTTTAATCTCTCTATTGACCACTTCTACAAAATTATCTGCAGTCATTGTACCTTTATCCCCTTCGCCCTGTCTTCTGACAGAAATAGTCCCTGCCTCAGCCTCTTTTTCTCCAACAATCAGAATGTAAGGAATTCGCTTTAACTCATTCTCTCTGATTTTTTTGCCAATAGTTTCGTTTCGGTCGTCAATTAGGGCGCGAATATCGTTATTAGTCAGCAAATTTACAACTTTTTTTGCATATTCGTTGTATTTCTCACTAACAGGAAGAATGACAGCCTGATCAGGAGCAAGCCACAAAGGGAATCTACCGCCTGTGTGTTCTATAAGCACTGCAACAAACCTTTCCATAGATCCAAATGGAGCCCTATGTATCATTACAGGCCTGTATTTCTTGTCGTCAGAGCCTATATACTCCAGATCAAATCTTTCAGGCAAATTATAATCTACCTGAATTGTACCAAGTTGCCATTTTCTGCCAATGGCATCCTTGACCATAAAATCCAGTTTTGGACCATAGAACGCTGCTTCACCAAGCACAATTACTGTATTAAGTCCCTTCTCCTGAGCAGATTCGATAATAGCCCTTTCAGCCTTTTCCCAATTTTCGTCACTGCCAATATATTTCTCTTTATTTTCAGGGTCACGAAGTGAAATTTGTGCAGTAAAATCTTTAAAATCCAAAGTTTTAAAAATATAAAGCACAATGTCTATAACCTTGTTAAACTCTTCCTTTATCTGATCCTGGCGACAAAAAATGTGTGCATCATCCTGTGTAAAACCTCTAACTCTGGTGAGCCCGTGAAGCTCTCCACTCTGCTCATAACGATAAACTGTGCCAAATTCCGCGAAACGAAGAGGCAAATCCTTGTATGAACGAGGCTTGGTCTTATATATCTCGCAGTGATGTGGGCAATTCATTGGTTTTAATAAAAATTCCTCCCCCTCTTGTGGTGTGTGAATAGGCTGAAAGGAGTCTGCACCATATTTTGCATAGTGACCTGAAGTAACATAAAGTTCTTTCTGCCCAATATGAGGCGTGATGACAGGAAGGTAACCTCCTTTTTTCTGAACAATCCTCAAAAAATTTTCAAGCCTTTCTCTTAACTGGGCACCTTTGGGTAACCAAAGAGGAAGACCTTGACCAACTTTTTGTGAAAAAGCAAACAGTTCAAGCTCTTTTCCAATTTTTCTATGATCACGCTTTTTGGCTTCTTCCATAAAGATCAGGTACTCATCAAGAAGTTTCTTTTGAGGAAATGTGACTCCATATATTCTAGTCAACATTTTATTTTTCTCATTGCCTCTCCAATAAGCACCAGCAATAGAGGTAAGTTTTACAGCTTTTATCACAGATGTATCTACCAGATGAGGCCCTCTGCATAAATCTGTAAAGGAACCATTTGTATAAAATGTTATAGAGCCATCTTCCAGATCGCGTATCAATTCGCATTTATATTGATCTCCCTTTTCGGAATAGGTTTTCATGGCCTCTTCCTTGCTCACTTCTCTTCTTACAAAATGCTGTCTTTCTTTAGCCAACTCAAGCATTTTGTCTTCAATTCTCTTTAAGTCTGATTCAGCTATAATTCTCTCCCCAAGATCAACATCATAATAAAAACCTATTTCGATGGCAGGACCTATGCCAAATTTAACTCCCGGATAAAGAAGCTCAAGAGCCTCGGCCATAAGATGCGAAGATGAGTGCCAAAATGTTTTCTTAGCCTCTTCGTCTTCCCACTTGTGCAACTTGATGGTAGCATCATCATTTATTGGTCTGTTGAGTTCACAAATCTTACCATTAACCGTTGCAACAAGAACCTCCTGAGCCAATTTGGGGCTGATACTTTGAGCAATCTCATAAGGGGTAATTCCCTTTTCGTACTGACGGACACTCCCGTCAGGGAAAGTAATGTTGATCATAATCTTTAACACAATTCTTATAGGTTGCGAAGTTAATTATTTTTTGTTAATCCATAAATTTTGCATTCATAACATTTTTAGCTACTTTTGAATAGCTTAAATTTTACGGTTTACATTATAAATCAATTTGCTATGCAATCTTCTCAATGGAGATCAGCTGCCATAAATGCGCTACTCCTTTCAATTATTACAATTGTTGTCAGCCTCATCCAGGTTGTTTTCAAACCTGGAACAGTTATATCCATACTACTGTGGATAATAAAATTTATAGGATGCCTTGCGCTCTTATATTATTTCATGAAAGAATTTGGCAAAGAACTTGAAAGTTTTTCTTATAAAGAGGGTTTTAACTATGGATTCAAGATTTGCCTCCTTTCATCAATAGTATTGGCTGCATTTAACTTTCTCCAGTACGCTATTCTATTCCCTGAATCTTTGCAGACTGCCGTTGAACAGGTAACAATTGCCATGCAGTCAGCCAACCCGACTGGAGCCGAAGCCATGGAAAGATATCAGGCAAAACTTCCTCAAATTATTACTGTTACTTCGTTTTTCTATTACACTGTTTTCGGATTGATAGCCTCAGCAATTATTGCAAACTATACTAAAAAAGAAACTTTTCCAACTGACAACTATCAGCAAACATTATAATTTATAATGGATCTCTCGATAATTATATCTGTATACAACGAAGAGGAATCTCTTTCAGAACTTATACCATGGATAGAAAAAGCCCTTTATGGCAAACGTATTGACTATGAAATTATAATAATCGACGATGGAAGCACTGATTCTTCATGGAAAGTTATCGAAGATTTAGCAAAAAAATATCCTTCATTGATTCGGGGAATTTGCTTTAGAAGAAATTATGGCAAATCGGCTGCTCTTTTCTGTGGATTTGAAGCTGCCAGGGGTGATGTAGTTATAACTATGGATGCTGATCTTCAGGATAGTCCGGAAGAGATTCCCGCCCTTTTCGATATGATCAATTCAGGTCAGTATGATCTTGTCTCGGGATGGAAAAAGAAAAGAAAAGACAACCTTTTAGCTAAAAATATTCCTTCAAAAATATACAATGCTACTGCAAGGATGGTTACCGGAATAAAACTCCACGATATGAACTGTGGTCTCAAGGCATACCGAAAAGAGGTGGTTAAAAATATCGAAGTTTATGGAGAAATGCACAGATATATTCCTTACATAGCTAAAAATGCAGGATTTACAAGAATTGGAGAAAAGGTTGTGATTCATAGACCCAGAAAGTTCGGAAAAAGTAAATTTGGTGTGGATAGATTTATGAATGGATTTCTGGATCTTCTTACTTTGTGGTTTCTGTCAAAATTTGGAAAAAGGCCAATGCATTTTTTTGGTCTGATAGGAACTCTGACATTTGTTATTGGAGCTATTACCTCGGTCTGGCTAATTGTTGAAAAAATTTCAGCGCAGTCCAAAGGTCTTTATTACAGAGCTGTTACAGACCAACCTCTGTTTTATATATCTTTGGTAGCACTTATTGTAGGTTTACAATTGTTTCTTGCAGGTTTTGTAGGAGAACTCGTTACGAGAAACAGCAGCGAAAGAAACAACTATAAAATCAAAGCCACAATATAAATTTGCATTTACAAGAGCATCAATTCTCCTCAATATGCTTCTGTTCGCCGGCAAGTTCTCCAAAAGTGTTTTCGTCAATCATTTTACAGGAACCATTAAAAAGACCACCATCTTCAATAAAAATTCGCTGGCAAAATAGATTACCTGTTATTGAACCACTTTTCTTCAAGCCAAATGTCTCTCTGACTACTACTTTACCCTGCAGTATTCCCCAAATGTCACAACTTCTACTTATCACATTGCCGATAAGTTTACCGGATTCTCCTATCACAAGCTTGCCTGTGGTATTAAGATCTCCTTCAAAATATCCATCAATTCTTATGTCACATGAGGAAATTAACTTTCCACGAAACTCTGTCCCCACAGAGATTCTGTTGACCTCGTTTACCTGTGTAACTGATTCCACCTTAGACATATTGTAAATTATTAATAATTATAAATGAATGACCTCTCCATGAGCAGCAGCTGCAGCTTCCATAATAGCTTCGCTCATAGTTGGATGAGGATGAATTGAGTGAACTATATCTTTTGCTTTAACTCCCAGTGATCTTGCAACGACAATGCCAGAAATCATCTCTGTAACGTTAGCACCGATAAGATGAGCACCCAATATATTATCACTTGCAGCATCAATAATAAGCTTTACAAAACCATCTTTTTCTCCTGATGAGGCTGCCTTGCCTGAGGCTGTAAACGGGAATTTCCCAACTTTATAGCTGATTCCAGATTCCTTGACAGCTTTTTCAGTCATTCCTACAGATGCAATTTCTGGAGCAGTATAGGTGCAAGCAGGAAAATTATTATAATCGAGAGGTTTAGGATCTAATCCGGCAATTTTTTCAACACAGCAAATAGCTTCAGCAGAGGCAACATGCGCCAGAGCAGGGGTTGCAATTACGTCTCCTATTGCGTATATTCCCTCCACATTTGTTGAATAAAACGAGTCAACCCTTACTTTACCTCTTTCAACCACAACACCACAATTTTCCAATCCCAAATTTTCCACGTTAGCAACAACACCTACTGCGGATAAAACTTTCTCTGCCTCAATATATTCTGTCCCCTTCTTTGTCAAGACTTCAATCTTGCATCCAGAATCATTTTTCTCAACACTGTTGACTCTGGCAGAAGTAAGAATTTTGATCCCCATTTTACGAAAAGATCTACTCAGCTGTGCGGAGACCTCTTCGTCTTCCAAAGGAACAATGCTGTCAAGATATTCAATCAGTGTTACCTCAGAACCAAGTGATCTATACAAAAATGCAAATTCGCTTCCAATAGCTCCTGAACCAATCACAACCATGCTTGCTGGAATAGTTTTAGGTACAAGGGCTTGACGATAAGAGACTATTTTTTCACCATCAATTGGTGCAAAAGGAAGTGAATTGGCTCTCGAACCTGTAGCGATAACAATATTACAAGCCTCCAACTGTGTAGATGTTCCGTCGTTTAAAGCAACTTCTACTTTCCCTGGTTGAACAATTTTGCCATTACCAAAATAGACCGAAATCCCATTTTTTTTGAAAAGATACTCAATACCTCTGCTCATTCCTGAAGCTACATCCCGGCTTCTTGAAACCATCTTCGAAATATCGGCCGATACATCACAGGAAATATTTAAACCATATTCCCCAGCATGCTTTGCATAGTTCAATACTTGAGCACTTTTTAACAAAGCCTTTGTAGGAATACATCCCCAATTAAGACAAATACCTCCAAGCTCTGCTCTCTCAACCACAGCACACTTCATACCCAACTGGGACGCCCGGATTGCTGCAACATAACCTCCGGGGCCGGAACCAAGTACTATAATATCATACATAAGTCAAAATTCTTATAAATTCGCACCATGACAATTTTTATACTTTTTGCCGCTCCCGCAAGGACATGGATCATTTCTTCCAACTTTCTTTTCAACATGAACAGGCGCTTGTGATTTTGGCTCTCCTCCTGATGTAGAAAGCTCTTCGCGGGATGTTCTAATATTATTTAAACCTGCTTTTCTTCTGGCTTCCTGTCTCAGATTAAGTTGAGGAGGCTGTTGGGTATTCTCTCTAAGAGGAATGTGAGCCCTCAACAAGAACGAGATAACATCCTTGCTGATTTTGTCGAGCATTGTTTTAAAAAGCTCAAAACTCTCAAACTTATATATCAAAAGTGGGTCTTTCTGTTCATATGTTGCATTCTGAACTGACTGCTTAAGATCATCCATATCCCGCAAATGTTCTTTCCAGTGTTCATCTATCATCATCAGTGTAATGGTCTTATTAAGAGCTCTCACAACTTCAAGACCATTTGTTTCATATGCTTTTTTGAGATCTACTATCATTTGAAGCATTTTATGCCCATCACTTATAGGAATTGCAATATTTTGATATACAGCTCCCTGAGATTCATAAATTTGTTTGATGATAGGCCATGATTGCTGAACAAGAATGTCTCTCCTACGTTTAAGAATGTCATTGACATGATTTAGATAAACTTCTGTCACTTCATCTAAAGAAGAACTGTCATAGAATGTCTCATCCATGCCGACTTCAATAGAAAGATTTCTTATTGATTCATTGACAAAGTCTTCATAATTCGATGAACCATGGTGTGATGTAACAAAATTTTCGACATAATCAGTAATCATATTCTGAACATCAACATCGACTCTTTCACCATAAAGAGCATTGCGACGTCGAGTATAAATTACCTCTCTCTGAGAGTTCATTACATCATCATATTCAAGCAGTCTTTTACGTATTCCGAAATTATTTTCCTCTACCTTCCGCTGGGCTCTTTCAATTGATTTTGAAAGCATACTGTGTTGCAGCATTTCTCCATCTTTCATTCCCATTCTGTCTACCAGACTTGCTATCCTCTCCGAACCAAACAGGCGCATCAGATCATCTTCTAGAGAAACATAAAAGCTGGAAGATCCAGGATCTCCCTGACGTCCTGCACGTCCTCGTAGCTGACGGTCTACACGTCTCGAGTCATGTCTCTCAGTGCCAATAATAGCTAATCCTCCCGCTTCCTTAACACCGGGGCCAAGTTTGATATCGGTACCTCTACCTGCCATATTGGTCGCAATAGTAACAGATCTTGGTTGACCTGCTTCAGCAACAATTTCCGCTTCTTTGGCGTGCTGCTTTGCATTCAAAACATTATGGCGTATACCTCTCAATTTCAACATTCTGCTAAGGAGCTCCGAGACCTCCACAGATGTAGTACCAACCAAAACCGGTCTGTTTAAGTTTGTGAGCCTGACTATTTCCTCTATAACTGCATTGTATTTTTCACGTTTGGTCTTAAAGATCAAATCTTCCATATCCTTTCTAATAACAGGTCTGTTGGTAGGAATTACAACCACATCCAATTTGTAAATTGACCAGAACTCGCCGGCCTCTGTCTCTGCCGTTCCTGTCATTCCCGCCAATTTATGATACATTCTAAAATAGTTTTGCAGAGTAATTGTGGCAAAAGTCTGAGTTGCAGCCTCTACCTTAACATTCTCTTTTGCTTCTATAGCCTGATGAAGACCATCAGAATATCTTCTGCCTTCAAGTATACGACCAGTCTGCTCATCAACAATTTTAATCTTATTGTCGAGAATTACATATTCAACATCCTTTTCAAACATTGTATATGCTTTAAGAAGTTGACTGACAGTGTGAACTCTCTCACTTTTAAGGGCATAATCTGCAATCAGAGCATCTTTGGCAGTAGCCTTTTCTTCATCTGAAATGTCTTTTTTCTCCAACTCCGAAATTTCACTTCCGATATCGGGTAGAATAAAAAATTTTGGATCATCTACAATTTTAGAAACAAATTCATTACCTGCATCAGTGAAATCCACAGACTTTTGCTTTTCATCTATCACAAAATAGAGAGGATCAGTTACTATATGCATCTGTTTATTATTATCCTGCATATAGAAATTTTCCGTCTTCAAAAGAAGTTGTTTAATTCCCGGTTCACTTAAATATTTAATCAGGGGATTGTATCTTGGCAAACCCTTATGAGCCCTCAAAAGAAGTAAGCCACCTTCTTCTTCGTTTCCCTCAGATATTTTTTTTCTGGCTTCATTAAGTACCTGTGTTACTATAGAACGTTGAGCAGCATAAAGTTTTTCAACGATAGGCTTATATTCAACAAACTGCTGATCATCACCTCTTGGCACAGGACCAGAAATAATTAATGGCGTTCTTGCGTCATCAATTAACACTGAGTCCACCTCATCGACTATGGCATAATGATGCTTGCGCTGAACTATATCATCCTGGCTAATAGCCATGTTATCACGAAGGTAATCAAAGCCAAATTCATTATTTGTTCCAAAAGTAATATCGGCTCTATATGCTGCTTTTCTTGAGTCAGAATTTGGTTCGTGTTTGTCAATACAATCGACCTTTAGTCCGTGAAATTGATAAAGAGGTCCCATCCATTCTGAGTCTCTCTTTGAAAGATAGTCATTAACTGTAACAACATGTACTCCTTTACCAGCCAAAGCATTAAGGAATACAGGAAGAGTTGCGACAAGTGTTTTACCTTCACCTGTGGCCATCTCTGCAATCTTTCCAAGGTGAAGCGCTACACCGCCAACCAGCTGAACATCATAATGAACCATGTCCCATTGAATTCTGTTGCCACCTGCCATCCAGGTATTTTTCCAAATTGCCTTATCTTCTTCAATTCTTACAAAATCATGTTCTGCAGACAAATCTTTGTCACTTTGGGTAGCTGTAACAACAATCTCACTATTCTCCTTAAATCGTCTCGCAGTAGACTTCATGATTGCGAAAGCTTCAGGTAAAACCTTAAGAAGAACCTCTTCAAGCTTCTCATCAATTTTTTTAGACAGCTTGTCAACTTCTGTTGCAAGTGATTCTTTTTCAGAAATATCAATTGTGAAGTCCTCTAGTTTATTTCTTAAAGATTTTTTCTTCGCCTCGTCTTCTGCAACATAGTCTGTAATTATCTTTTTTATTTTTTGTGTCTCAGCTCTTAACTCATCATGAGTAAGACTATCTATCCTTTCATAAGCTTCAAGAGTCTTGTCAACATAAGGCTGGATTAGCTTCATGTCCTTTTCAGACTTGGTCCCGAAGAATTTTTTAAGGATACCATTTATGAATGCCATTGTTTATTAAAAATTTTTGATGTAATTTACAAATATAAGTAAAATCGAGGTAAATTATTTTTTTATAGTTTACCTCGATGATAACGTGATTCTAAACATTTTCGGCCAATATTTGCCCGTAATATATATTTTGTCTGTCAATGGATTATATGCTATCCCATTAAGCACGTCTGTTTTTGATGTTCTCATGCTTGTCGGAAGTATGTTTTTACAATCAACTACTTTCCTTACTGTACCAGTAGAAGGATCTATTATCAATATAAAATCCTCCTGATATACATTAGCCCAGATTTCTCCCTTTATATACTCCAATTCATTTAACCGATCAATAGCTTTACCGTCAAGCTTTACGGTAATCCTTCGCTTTTCCTTAAACGTGGCAGGATCCATAAAGAAAAGGTATGATGAACCGTCACTCATTATCAAATCTTTACCATCAGTTGTAAGACCCCAACCCTCTTCACGGGGATTAAAAAATTGATTAATCGGTTTAAACGTGTTTATATCATACACAAAAACAACTCTTTGCTGCCAAGTAAGAATATATAACAAATCTCCCAAAACCGTTGCTCCTTCGGCAAAATATTCGTCAGGAAAATTAAAACTTTGCAAAGCTGTTCCCTTAGAAAGATCTACTTTCCGGAAAAAAGATGCACCATATTGTCCAGAACTTTCATAAAGTTGACCTTTATGAAAAAAAAGACCTTGAGTATATGAATTAACATCGTGTGGAAGTACTTCAACAATTTTACATTTGCATACTTCCGCCTTGACAGCCACCTGGGCTAAGGATACACGATCCAATACACCGGCAAACAATAGCACTGCTGTTATCAAAATTTTAAAAAGACTCTCTGAACAAGAGATTTTATGATCATATGTTTGAACTATCATTCTTGTGTTTATGCTTCAACGCTGCTTTAACAAAGGCAACAAAAATGGGCTGTGGTCTTTCGGGTGTGCTCTTCAACTCCGGATGAAACTGTACTCCAATAAAGAAAGGATGTCCGGGTAATTCTATAATCTCAACCAATCCGGTATCTGGATTTTTGCCAGAAGCATGAAGTCCTCCCTTCTCAAGAGCTTCAACATAATCGCTATTAACCTCGTATCTGTGTCTGTGTCTCTCAGAAATTTCCTTTTTACCATAAATGGAATATGCAAGGGAGCCTTCTTCAATATCACACCTATATGCACCCAACCTCATTGTTCCACCTTTGATTGTAAGACTTTTCTGATCTTCCATCAAATCTATTACCGGATTTTTGGCATTTTGCTTAATCTCTGTAGTCATGGCATCTTCAAGTCCAAGAACATTTTTAGCATATTCAACTACTGCCATTTGCATGCCAAGACATATGCCAAAAAATGGAATTCCCTGTTCTCGCGCATATTTTACTGAAAGGATTTTACCTTCAATGCCTCTCTCCCCAAAACCTGGCGCAACAAGAATACCATGCATACCTGCAAGTTTGTCTGCCACATTGTTTTCATTGACATATTCACTATGCACGTAGTGAACATTGACCTTGCACTCATTTTCTGCTCCGGCGTGTATAAAGGATTCCAAAATAGACTTGTAAGCATCTTGCAATTCAACATACTTTCCAACCAGTGCAATATCTACTGTATCTTTAGGATTATGAATTCTTTCCAGAAATTCTTTCCATTTCACAAGTTCAAGATCGTGTGTCAGATATGAATCCAATTTAAACTTTCTAAGAACGAGCTCATCCAGTTTTTCCTTATACATATTCAACGGCACTTCATAAATACTGGGTGCATCAATTGACTCAATTACTGCATTTGGTCTTACATTGCAGAACAATGCAACTTTTCTTCTAATCTCAGAAGGTAACGGATGTTCTGTACGACAAACAATTATATCAGGGTGTACCCCGTTTTGTTGTAATGCCCTCACTGAATGTTGGGTCGGCTTGGTTTTTAGCTCCTTGGCTGCATTTAAATAAGGCACGAGTGTAAGGTGAACCACAAGACAATCCTCATCCGGAAGTTCCCATTGAAGTTGTCTAACAGCTTCAATAAAAGGAAGAGACTCAATGTCACCCACTGTACCCCCAAGTTCTGTAATAATTACGTCAAAATTACCCGACTTTCCCAGCAACAACATTCTGCGCTTTATTTCATCTGTAATATGAGGAATTATCTGAACTGTCTTTCCAAGGTAAGCGCCCTGTCTCTCCTTGTCAATTACAGTTCTATAGATCTTACCGGTGGTAACATTATTGGCCTTAGATGTAAAGGTACTCAGAAACCTCTCATAATGACCCAGATCTAAATCAGTCTCAGCACCATCCTCTGTAACGTAACATTCTCCATGCTCATATGGATTAAGTGTACCCGGGTCGACATTGATATATGGATCAAATTTTTGAATTGTGACAGACAGCCCTCTTGCTTGTAACAACTTAGCCAAAGAGGATGCAATAATACCTTTTCCTAAGGAAGAGGTAACTCCTCCCATAACAAAAACATATTTAGTGCTCATAAATAAATACGGATTGTAATACAGGGTTACAAAGTTAATCTAAATTTATTGTTTAGACAATTAATCTCTAATTTTGCTTTTTTGAATTGCCATGAAAATCTACAGTGAAAAATATCTTGTAAAAAGTTATGAGACTGACATGAATGCAAGTCTTAAACTATTTACATTCATGAATTATGCACAGGAAATTGCAGGTCAGCATGCGAATTTATTGGGGTTTGGCTATGACACACTTATAAAAGAGGGCTTTGTGTGGGTGCTTTCGAGAATGCATATCATATTCAAGGATATTCCAAAATGGAAAGATAACATCACTATGTATACATGGCACAAAGGAGGAGACAGATTATTTTGGTATAGAGACTTTGTTGTAAATAATGAGGATGAAGAGGCCGTTATCAAAGCGACATCTTCATGGGTAATAATCAACATTGAAACAAGAAAAATGCACAAAATTGAGTTATTGGGACATCCTGATACCATCCACTTAAAAGATGCAATTACAGAACACGCCGAAAAAATTATTACTCCTCATGAAATGGAATATGTCCATACTAAAAAGGTATCATATAGTGATGTGGACATAAACAAACATACTAACAACGCTAAATATGTTGAATGGGCAATAGATTCACTTGATCCTGAATTTTATTCAAGCATACAAGTCTCTGATATGATTATAAATTTCAACCTCGAAACCAGACTGAATGATCAGGTAGAAATTTATAGACACATATCAAATAACAATGTGATTATAGAAGGGAAAAAAGAGAAGAACTCCATTTTTACCATTAAGATGATAATCAAATGATATGTAGAAGTTTATAAAATCAGTTTTCTGGTTACATAATCTTCATAACTGATCAACTTTGGATGATAGTCAGTATCAAAAAGAGGAGAAGAAATCAAAAAATCTGCAGTAGAACGATTAGTAGCCGTAGGGACATTGTAGAGACTTGAAATTCTAAGTAGAGCTTTTACGTCAACATCATGTGGTTGAGGTTGCATTGGATCCCATAAGAAAAAGAGTAAATCAATTTCTTCCTGGGCAATACGAGCGCCCAACTGTTGATCGCCTCCCAATGGACCAGACTTGAGAATAGTAATATCCAGCTCCTTTTCTTCATTATGTGATCCTTTACTAAGAGTTTCCTTAACCATCCTTCCAGTTGTCCCGGTACAAACCAATTTATGCTTCTTTAGAGTCTCCTTATTAAACTCAACCCACTCCATTAAATCTTTTTTTCTGTTGTCGTGTGCGACCAATGCAATTGTCTTCATAATTTATGATTAAAATTTTGTAAGTCTAAAGGTAACCCAGTCTTCGAGCGGTTCCGCTCCAAAACTTTTGTAAAACTTTATTGATGGTTCATTCCACTTAAGAACAGACCAGTCAAATCTTTCACACCCTCTTTCTTTAGCAATTTGAATAAGAGATAAAAACAGCTTTTTACCATAACCTTTGCCTCTGTGTTCGGGCAAAACAAACAAATCCTCGAGATAGAGACCAGCCTTACCTTTAAAAGTGGAAAAATTGTGAAAGTAAACGGCAAATCCAACAGGTATGTAATCCTCCTCAGCAATGAGCACCTCTGCTGACTTCTTTACAAAAAGTGAATCATACAATATCTCCTCATTAGCAGTCACATCATGCTTCAATTTTTCATATTCTGCTAGTTGATAAATAAATCCAAGAATAATGCCTGTATCATCTGGCTTAGCTGCCCTTATTATAAATTCCATAAATACTAAATATTTAAAAAGTAATTCAAATTTACTAAATAACTCATTATCCCACTCCGCAGTGGGAATCGATAATATAAAAAATTCATATATTTGCAATAACTATAAAATAATTCATGAAGGAGAAAAAAATATTCAATATTCCAAACTTACTAACTTTATATAGAATAGCAGTATTCCCTTTAATTTTGGGATTCATACTATGTGGAAAAGAAAATCTATTTGCAATTTTTGTAATAATTAATTTACTGACAGATATTGCAGATGGTTTTATCGCCAGAAAATTTCATCTTGAGACTGAATTTGGCGCCAAAATAGATTCATTTGCTGATGATTTGACATATCTCCTTGCAATCATCGGCATCTTTGTTTTCAAGTGGGAAGATTTTATGCCATATATGACCAGCTTCTCAATTTTTGTTGGATTTTTGATTCTCCCTATTATTGTTTATCTTATAAGACTTGGTAAAATTCCGAGTTTTCATCTGTATATGACAAAAATTGGAGGATATATTCAAGGATTTTTTTTCTTCTGTCTTTTCACTATTGGCTTTGTTCCGTCTTTATACTATTTTATGATTATATGGGGGATGATAGGTTCTCTGGAACATCTGGCTATTCAGTTTTACTTGAAAAAAGAGATAAAATCAAACGTAAAGGGTTTATATTGGGTAATTAAAGAGAAAAAAATAGAGAAGCAAATTTGATATAAAACATGGTTTTTCTGTCATCATTCAAATACATTTATCTTTGGCTGCCAATAATAGGATTCATTATTGCTTTCTTTGCCTCAATGACAGGAGGCGGTGGAGGTTTTTTCTTTCTTCCTGTTCTCACAATTTTTTTTAGTGTGCCCGCCAAAATAGCAGTTGCAACATCTCTTGCAGCCACATTGCCAGTGTGTCTCGCAAGTTCATTGGGACATTACAGAAAAGGAAATGTAAATCTTAAGGTTGGATTAATCTTTGCAATTTCAGGCATTATAGGGGCTTTGTCAGGTGCTGCTATAACAAACCTCATGAATTCAAAACAACTAAAAATATGTTTTGGGATCTATTCAATTATAATAGCTCTTCATATGATTTTGACAACAAGAAAAAAAAAGAAAGCGGAATTGAATGGTACCTGCCTGCCTGAATTAAAAAAAATGAGAAAAATAACAAGAGGTTCTTTGTATGGTTTCCTTTCAGGGATAATTACAGGGACATTTGGAACAAGCGGAACTGCACCTGTTCTTACAGGGCTGTTTGATATGAGAATTCCATTAAAAACTGTTGTCGGTACATCTGTTCTGATAGTTTTTGTCAACACTATTTCTGCATTGGGAGGGCATATTCTGGTTGGAGACATTGACATGACTCTCGTAGTATTTCTTACTATGGGAACAATTATTGGTGCATTTGTCGGTTCTAAGACTTTCGCTGGTGTCGAACTGGAAAAAGCTGAAACAAATATAAGACAATGGTATGCAATAGCGATGATTGCATTTGGAATAATGATGATGATCTATTAATTTATTGATATGATTAAAGTTATCTATTATATAATATTGGCATATTTCTTTTTAGGAGCTGTTGGATTCATATTCATCAACAGAAAAAAGGAACAATCAGTTGCAAGAAATAATTGGGTCAAGTTTCTGACATATTTTATTATAATAAACGTACTCTTTTTCTGTATTATACAGGGCCCTGTTTTTTTTAGATCTGCAGCCATTATTATTATCATATCAGGCTGTTTGGAGTTATCAAGACTATATGTTAAGTCTGGGTATATTCATAAACAAGTGTTTTATTTCTCACTGCTGTTTTTTCTAATTATTTCAGTCGGATTTTTTATCTTCAGCGGCATGGAGAAAGAACTTGTTTTATATGTATTTTTAATTTTATCAATTTTTGACAGCTTCAGCCAGATATCCGGACAACTTTGGGGTAAGAGAAAACTGATGCCGACAATAAGTCCCAATAAAACATGGGGAGGCCTCGCTGGTGGTACTCTTATTGCGTTAATTAGCGGGCTCTTACTCAAAAATCTATTATACATTTCTTCCATAGAAGCTATTGCACTTACCGTAAATATTATTCTTTCAGCTTTTGTTGGTGACATGGCAAGTTCATTTTACAAAAGACAATACAAAGTAAAAGACTTCAGCAATTTAATACCCGGACACGGGGGATTTTTAGACAGGTTTGACAGCTTAATAGCATCAGGAGCTTGGATTGCTTTATTAACATTCATTGCAAATTTGTAAATGTTTTAAATAAAATAAAGAGATATGGGTAATCAAATATTATTTACAGTTATTTTCCTGGTTGCAATTGCATGTTTACTGATTTTTACAGAATTGATATATCGCAGATATGAATTGAAAGGTGAAATGACACGAAAATTTGCACACTTTGCTGCAACACTCGCTACAACAATTTTCCCATTTCTTTTTAACAGTCATTGGTACGTTCTTATTCTGGCGACAATTTTTTTTATAGTATTGCTCGTCAGCAAAAAAATTAAGCAACTTCAGTCAATAAATGATATTGATAGAAAATCTATGGGAAGTTATCTTCTCCCTGTATCAATCTATGTGACTTTTCTGATATCTGATCTTTTAGGTAGTAAAATCATGTTCATTCTTCCAATGCTGGTGCTTGCTATATGTGACCCAATGGCTGGTATTCTTGGTCTTAATTTTAAAAGGAAAAATAGAAATATCAGGATTTTTGGTCATACATTACATAAAACTGTGCTCGGATCAGGGTCTTTTTTTGTTTCATGCTTCATAATATGCATTTTAGCTTTGTATTTCAATACTATGGACTTTAATTTTAAGACATTTTGGTTATCAGCTTTTATCGCTTCAGTGAGCACTTTAGTTGAGATGTTCAGCTGGAGAGGAATTGACAATTTGTTGATTCCACTAAGTGTTTTGTTTATGCTTGTAATTTTTCTTTAATTTATAATTCTCTTTAGATAGATAAATAATAAAACATGAATAGGATAATCATCAATGGAGCAAATGGATATGTGGCATCACATTTTGCAGCAGAATTAATTAAAAACAAAAATCAGGTATTTGCATTAGTCAGAAGTAATAGAGAATTTTCTCCTACGATGAGAATGAAAAAAATTTTAGATGACATAAATGAAAATCGGGAAGATGACTACAAAAATCTAAAAGTATATAATTACTCTTTGCTGGATAAAGATTTTTCTCTTTCTGAAGATGAATTAAAGGAGATTTTCTGTGAAAAGTCAGATTTTTTCCATTTTGCAGCCAGTCTTAAATTTGCGGAAAAAGATAAAAAGGAGATTTTTGAAACTAATGTTGAGGGTCTTGAGAATGCAATTTGGCTTTTCCTAAAATATTCTAAGCCTGGTTCCAGATTCTTTTACATTAGTACAGCCTATTCATGTGGAAATAATGGACATCCCTTCCTGGAAAAATTCTACACCAATGAGGACATTTCTGCATTTAGAAATTATTATGAGCAGTCTAAAAGATTTGGTGAGAACGTTTTGAAAAAATATATTGAAGATAAAAGACTTAATGGATATGTATTACGATTGTCTCAAGTTGCGGGAAATAATATTACCGGAATTACTACAACAGATTATGGGATATTTGATTTTGTCAAAAGACTACATTCATTCTCAAGAAGACACCCTGGTGAGACAGTGAGAATCTCTGTAACTCCTGAATCTACACAAAACATTATAGCTATTGATAAAATCGTCAACTATCTTCTAACTCTTGTCACAATCGACAAATTGCCCACAATAATCAATCTTGTGGCACGCAACTACATTAAAAATGATGACATAATCAAATGCATCTGCAGATTGTTACCAATCAATATTCTGCAAGTGAGAGAGCTTAATCCTGATTCGATGAATATTCTCGAAAGGATCATTGCTGCAGGAATGTCATTTACAGGAAAATATTCAAATACAGATCTGAAATTTGATACAACTAATATTGACCTGCTCAATTTTCCAAGGGACAATGAAATTACACCCGACTCACTTTGCAGAATGATTGAATATGTGATAAAACACTAAATCAAATATTTTCCTTGCCTATCCCTTTGTCAATTGCAAGAATCAAGTAATCTATCTTACTTCTTGTTGTTTCAGAATTAATTCTGGAACGATATTTTTTAAGCTTATCTCTTAAATCTTTTAGATTGTTATAATATATCGAAGACATATTTTTGTTTACAAGATATTTTAATTCAACAAGTGTTTCAAAGCCAGATCTTTCACTCTCAATATCTGTAATCACATCAGGATAACACCTAGCCATGAGATTTGAATATGAATATGGATTGTCTTCTGAAACAAGATGAAAAGCATTTTTGTTTTGTGCCTTTGCCTCAATAACATTAGGAAGAGAAGAATTTTGAAGCATTAACTGAGTAACAAGAAACAAAGTGGCTGTTTGAGCTTCTGTCGGATTATAACCTTTACTAATATTTTTTAAAGCAAAGTCGGTAATATCACCCAACATTTCATCAAGTGAATAGGCATTCGAAGGTGTTGTTTTATCCTGTGAAAAAACCACCATTGGAATGCGTTGAAATATCATGGTTATTAGATTGTTTGCAAAATAGTCTGAAAATGAGCCGTTCATTCCCGATAAACGAAGTAAGTCCTTATTATCCAACCACTTCAAGTCATCTGCCTGTTCCATCATATATTTAAGAGTGGCTTTCTGAGTTGCTCTATCTACAGGCACATAAGTTGGACTTTTGTCACCCTCATATTTATTGTTTATTTCTATCCCACCAATATTTACCATAAGACTACGATAATAGTCATATAGCTTGAGGAATATGAAATCAACAAAAAGTTCTCTGTACGATTCATCAACAAAATCATAGTTGACCCACTCTGTACCATTTTCGGCTACATACTTAAGAGTATTGATTCCATACTTTGCTGCCTGAATCTTATCATTACCAAGATCTTCCACTAACGATCTTGGATCAAAATAAGCGCTTCCATTTTGCTCTTTTCCATAATAATATCGAGGATCATCTGACTTGTCGGCAATAATTTTTCTTAAAAGCTTATTTTCATCTGAATAGTTGACAGTATCAAAAAAAGGTTTGTAAAGCCACTCAATGGCATAATAATCATACACTCCCAAGTCATCAAGTGTTAATTTCACTCCTCGCTCAATATCACCAGGTTGAGCAACATAATTATACTTAATCTGATCCATGACTGAAGAACTTATCCCCTCTCTTGAAGTAAAAGTTGGAGACCTGAGAGAATCAACAGGCATCCATGAAGAAGAAGCGAGATTTGCACTCAGCCCAAGACAAAATCCCATTTCTCTTGTCATTGCCATTTCTATTGCAGAACACATCAAATCGTCTGGCAATTCATAACTTCTTACCTCTGGTTCAACTGCAGCTGTCTGATAAAGTCTTTCTCTCTGCAATGTCACAGGAGAATCTTTGAAAAATAAGATTGATGCACTTAAAATCTCACCGGACCTTGGATCAATATTAATTTGTCTTGTAATATTCCTTGAGGGAATCTGTGCATATTTTACACAATTATATGATATATTGCTTGGACTAAACTTAGGATCCACACTCTTAGAAGGATAATCAAAAACTTGAATCACATCTTTATAGCCAATCCTTTCAAATGCCTGATTCCATTTAAGTAATCCCTTTTTAACAGCTTCTCTCCAAGAAGGAAAAAACAGTGTGTCAACATATACAATAATTGGTTTTTTGGGCACTACTATTTCACCTTTGAGATATTTTTCAACATCTTCAGGCTCTATCCTCCATCTATTAGAAAAATAACATTTTTTAGTCCCCTGTTCCTTGCTGTCAAATTTCTCAAATGCAGTAACTTCAGTACCAATTCGATAATCTGCTTCTCTGTAATGAAATTCTTCTTCTGGCAACTTAGATAATGTGGTTTTCAATTCTATAGTTAAATAATCCAACTCCTGAGATTCAATACCAAGAAAATAAGTCTTTAAAGAATAAGTCATGTTGTTGATAACAGAGACATTATCATCAAAGGCTTCAATATCCTTTACCATGGAAAGATCCTTGCTGTAAGTTGATAATCTCTGAATGAAACCACCATAAGAGGAAGCATTAAGAGTACCAATATGCTTGTCTCCAGACAGAAAAAAAGAGGTTGCATCAAAAACTACTGCACTACTGTCTTGATTATAAGCTAAAATAGATGAAGATCCAATAACTCTAGGCAAAGAGGATTTGTTGACAGCTGTTTTAATACCTGTGTCATTCGAATCTACAATTCTAGTCAGCGGAACTATATTTAACTGAATCAATGAATCACTTTTGGTGAAACAAACATGTGAGGGTCTTGAAGTTCTCTGACCTACATAACTTAAACTCATATTACTGACATTATCAACCACTGATGACATCAATAAATCCTTGCCAATAAGATTAAGAGGTAATTCAAAATAGATCTTATCTCCTATAAGATGCAAATTGATAAATCCTTTTGAAGTCTTCACATTCTTTTTATAAAACAGTTTTTCGTATGGGGACAATTTAGATGCAGAAGTTGTATCATTACCAACAATCCCAGATCTACTTTTTAAAGATGCATAACTATAATTACTGGAAAAAGAAATCAGTGAAAGTGCCAAGAATATTACCAGCAATATTGTTCCAAAACTATTATTCAAACTTATTTTCATTATCACACTTATTTCTTAACATTTATAGAGGCATTTATCTGCTTTAACAGCAACTCATAATGCAATTTGTCTTCTTTGCTGGCTTTTGTTTTTAAAGCTGAATTCAGCACTCCTTTTGACCTTACCAGATATTTGTAATAATTGCTCTCAGGGTTGAAAATCAAATTAAATTTTGTTGAAGGAACTCCATAACCTGCAGTAGGATTAAACTTAGATGATGGATTAAAATTCTCCATTAAAGCATAATTTTGCAAATGACTGTAAAATCTTCCTAATTTATCTTCGTCTTTAAGAATATCAAAAAGAGAGAAATTATCTATCCCTGTACCTGAAACTAATTTTGATGTCTTTGAAAAAGAAATTATGCTGTTCACAAAAGCTGTTTGAATGTATTTATCAATTTCAGATAGATTTTTTTTCTCCTTTAGAGGTTGCCACACAAAATTGAAAACATCCTCGTAACATTCATCAAAACTATATGGATCCTTTGAGATTGAGGCTGATAAAAGAACCTTGGATGGAGCATTAATTACTGCTTTAGCCAAAACAGTCTGGAGCAGATTTTTGGCTGAACCCATAATTGTTAGATTTTTCATCAATTGCTCATTCTCCACCCAGTCAAGATCATTGATTTGCTGCATAATGAATTTCAGTGCCAATTTCTGCTTTTCCTTTTCAACACTTTCAAACGGAACCATCTTGTCTTCAACTTTTACTTCATTGAGGTAAATGCCTCCAACGTTGGCAAATATGTGATTAATATATCTTACATACTGAAAAATAACTGCGTCATAAATATCGCTCCTATAAGAAAAATCATCATCTTCATTAGCCACCCATTCATTTAAATTACTAATTAAAAATTTTAAGTTTTTGATTCCGTATTCTGAGGCTTTAATTGCATCATCTCCAAGATCTTCTGTTTGTGATCGAGGGTCAAGAGGAGAGCTTAGTTGTTTTCCATACCTGTAAATTGGATTCTTAATAGAGTCGCTTACGACCTTTGAAAGAATTATAGATTCATTCACAGGATCCTTTATATCTGGAAAAAAAGTATAATTCCATTTCAGCACAAACCTGTCATACTCGCCAAATCTAGGAGGAGTAAGCTTAACCCCTCTTTCTTTATCTCCAGGTTGCGCTACATAGTTAAACCTTGCATAATCCATGATAGAAGTTGTTGTCCCTGTCGTTTTAGTAAATGATGGTGAGCGAAGAGAATCAACAGGAATAACACTTGAAGCGCTCATATTATGCATAAATCCCAAACAATGCCCAATTTCATGTGAAATGACATAACGTATGCCATCATTTATAATATCTTGTGGAATTTTTACTGTTCTGATTCTCTCATCTGCAGGTGATATTTGAACAAACATCCAATTATTCAACAATTTGATAATATCATGATATACGTACACCGATGCATTTATAATTTCTCCGGATCTTGGATCTACCCATGAAGGTCCCATTGCATTTTCTATTCCAATGGGAGCATATCTTACACACGAATATTTAATATTGTCTGGATCAAATTCCGGGTCATTCTCTGGAAAATCAAGAGCTCTTACTGCATTTTTAAATCCTGCCTGTTCAAACAATTCGTTCCATTGTTCTATTGCTTCCTTAATAAATGGTTTCCATGGATCAGGGAAATTGCTGTCCACATAAAAGATTATAGGTTTAACAGGCTCTACCAATTTACCAGATTTGAAATCTTCAATACTGGCAGGCTCAAGATTCCACCTGTTAGCATAATAAACATTTCTGGAAGATTGATCTTTCTCTCCAAGCATCTGCTTCACTGTACTGAAAACAGCAACTCTGTAGTCAGCAATTCGAGGCTTTACCGGTTTATCTCTAAGCAGAACAATTGATCGCGAAACAACAGCCGTAAAAGGCTCATCCTTAACTATAGTTTTGTTTGTCTTTTGATCTGTTAAGGAATAAGTATAGCTCAAAGTGCTTGTAACTACTACATTGTCACTAAATGCCTTAATATTGCCCAAAAATGATTTTTCCTGTTGAAATGTCTCATTTCTTTTAAGACCATAAATCATAGTATATTGACTGTACTTATCGAAAGGCGTCAAATCTTTATTGTCTCCCACGAAGAAATTAGTCATATCAACAACAACTGCCAGACTATCTTCTGTATATGCCTCTATTTTCATGCTTTTCATTATGGAACCGATACTGCTTCTCTCAATAGCTTTACCAATTCCTGAATCGGTATTATCTGTTATGACGTCAGAATTTACTCTTCTAACCTGAACATTTTCTCCTGATTTAGTAAAGATGATATGAATAGGATCTCCCTTTGAACCAACAATACCATTTGCATTATCACTTGTTTCAGATACTGTGGATGCAATTAACATATCTCGTTTCATCATCGTCAAGGGAATCTCAAAGTAAACTTTCCCGTTAATCTTATGCAAAACGAACATTCCACTTGCTGTTTCATGCTTTTTAGCAAATAGTTTTTTATAGGCAGAAACTGTATCCTTATTTGGAGCTGCTAGCTTCGAATCTTTTTCCTCAGCAAATGCCACACACACACAGGACATTAGCAGAATGCCCGTTAAAATCAATTTTCTCATTAATATTTGTAATTTATTTGGTATTATCTTATTTCAATTAATAATTTACTGTCATTGTCCCTGCATTGTAAAATCCAATATTTTTCCAAAACCAGAATATTTTTTAGCCTGTGAGATATTAAGGGCTCCGGTACTAGATGCACTCTGAGGAATAAGGTAAATCTGTCCTTCGTATTCACTCTTCTTTGTTGCCACTACAATAGCTTTTGTATTCAAAGCCAATGGAGGTTCAAAAATTGGCCCACTTTCCTGACTAAATTCTGTTCTGTTTAACCTATACCTACCTTGAACATATAATTTGGCAAGAGTTATCTGTTCACCTGATGGAACATTGTATACTTCACTGTATGACACAATACCTCCACCAAAAGTAACAGCATATATCTTTGATTGAGTAGCAACAAACATAACAGGTTCAAACATATTAAAAAATACAGAAACAGAGGAATTGATTATTGATGTCAAACCAGAAGGTAGTTCAGCCTTTAATTTAGGATTGGATGGAAAATAATTCCAGTTTGAGTCATAGTAACCAAAGGACATTGAATATATTTCATAATTTCCTGTAGATTCATTTCGCATTAACATGGTCGGCGATATTCCATCTACAGAAATATCCCCAGCAATAATTCTTCTTCCTGGTAAATTTGTCGGATTAAATACCCCCTGAGCAGAATATTCTCCACCACCGGCCGGACTTGAATATGGTGCAGTTATATTGTATATTTTACCGGTATTGTTGTTGTACCAGAATGCATAAGGCCCTGCACCTGCAGAATTATCACAAACCATTACAGCATTGTCAACATAATTAGTACCTGAAACTGGCAGCATAAAAGAGGTGACGCCTTGATTGCTAGGATAAACATATGCGACATTATTCGCTACTAATACCCAATACTGATTGTTTATAGAATAAAATGCTTGAGGATCAAAACTAGATGTTTTTGCTGGGAATATTTGAGCAGAAGTCTTATATTGAGAATAATTTTCGCAATCAAACATGTTAATCTCTTTGTCCTGAGAAATAGTCACAATTATATTTTTAGTAAGGAGTGATGTCGGTTTGTGTAATGTATAAACAATAGATTTTATTAATGATGGATATGAATTTCCGGTTGCCGTTTCCCATATTTTATACTTAATATTTGAACCACTACTATATGAAGTAGTTATATTATTATCCATTATTAAGGATATATCAGAAGTAGTTCCATCACTACTCTCAGCAACAACAATTCCTTCTCTGAATGAACTGCTGACATATAAAGGCCAACTTTTCTGGTATTCGATACCATATCTTTCATCTCTGGCAGTAAATACAAGAGTATATGCTACAGAAAGAATCTGATTTTTTATTGTAGTCTTCAAAACTCTATCAGTACTTAATACTACCATATCAGTTGAACCTGGAGTTTGATTAATCTCCCATTTATAGGTTACAAATGACGGATTAATTTCACTCCCAACTTTAATCGTCGGTTCAAAGTCAACATTCCCCAAATAGTCAACCCTAAGAATTGATGGCATCTCAGGAGTTTCTATCACAATGTCTTCTATCTTATTTGTATCCAAACTCGATTTATCTGAGAAACAGCTGCTAACTAATCCTGAGGCAGCTATTATTATTAAACTCGAAATATATTTTTTTATTTTATTTTTCATAACAATCTATATTTAGAAATTACGGAACATAAACAGCACCAGAAACTCGTGCCTGTATATCTTTACCATTGTCTGTCCCTGCGTTATGTTTCAATCTTACTCCCCCATTAGCTGCTGCATAAGCATCCAAATAAGTTTTAAGCTTTTGAGCATAAAAATCTGTATAATATGCTCCAAACATAGGGCTAGTACCTGTTGAAGGATCTGCAAGACCATCTGTATAACGTGGCCAATAATTTACAGGCCATCCAAGAGCATCAAGTATTGCTTTGTGTGCATTGGGGCTATAATATGCTATCGAAGTACTTGTCTTTGTCAATGGCGTTAATATTATACAATTATAAGTTCTGACATACATTGAGGAAACAGGAAACATAGGAAGCATGTTACTCCATGTTAAAATTCCTTTCATATATTCATTAGACCCAACTTTAAGATCCTCTGAGTTTTTAAGTTTGATATATACTTTTACTGATTGATTATCGAGTGCAGGATCACGATACAGTTCAAATCGTATTCTTCCATATCTCGCTCCAGCGGGGATAAGTGCGTCGACAACTTTATACTGACTTGAAGTAGCAGTTGTCTCTTCTGCAATAATCTCATAACCTACAATTCTGTCAACATTAGAAGAGTCTCCTGAAACTCTAACAGGAAAATCAACAATATAAGTATTTTGTGTTAAGGGAACATTTAAAAAAGATTCATTGACATAATAAGTCTGATCTGAAGCATTATAGCCTTTATAGTAAAGTGCATCACCTGCTCCTGGGAACACAACTCCTGCATTATTCAGATCAAACCGTATTATTTCGTCTGTTTGACACCCTGTAAAAAGAGTGGCACCTGAAATCAGAATCAATAACTTTATTTCAATATTTTTCATGGCATTTTTCTTTAAATTATTGTTCTCTACCCATTTGTATTTCTGTATCAGGATAAGGTAAAACATATATATTATCGCCGGCCTCACCATTATAATTTGGTATTGTCTTTATGCCTAATCGTTTGTACAAAAAGAACATTACTCCTTCACAGTAAAATTCTTTTTTGTACTCCTTAACTATTTCATTCATGACATTCTCTGCTGAAAGTCCTTCAAGTTGAGCAACAATACCTCTTTTTTGCCTTACAAAATTTAATAAATCCAATGCTGACTGAACATCAGGAACTGATTGTCTGACATAACATTCAGCTGCGATATAATATGCTTCCGGTATTCTTATCAAAGGAACATAGTTTTTGGTGACAGCTGTCGAGGCAACTCCAAAATACTTCAGAGGTGTATATGCGTTCTTCCCACCTACAATTGCAGAATTTTGAATAAATTGTTTAGAAAATCGATAATCGGTACTTCCAACACTAGTGACCTCGTAGATAGATAATAATCTATCACTCGATACATATTGTGCTTTAATATCACTTGCATCTACAATTTCCAATTTAAAGTAATCTGCTGTTTTAGAGATTAAATTTTGAATATTGAGCGACAATAAATGCTCAGATTTCATTATGACATCTTCTGAAACGCTGGTACTGGTTGCCCATGAAACAAGCCCCCTGGATTCTGCATTTGCTATTACCAAATTTGCAAGTTGAAGAGCTTTTGAAATACTTGCACTACTGCCTTCCCACATATATACTCTTGCAAGTAAAAGATTTACAGCATAATAGTTGAAGCGGTGCTGCCTGTTATTGTAAAACCCATCAATGTTAATTTCACTATAAAAAGAAGCAGGTTGATTTTGAGTCACCGGATCAATCTCAAGCAATTCTATGGCATCCTCCAAATCTTTAATAATCAAATTTATAGTTTGGGCATAACTTAGCTGTTGCGTCATATCTTTTCCAAGCACAGTTACATAAGGAATTGCAACCTTGGCTGCAATATCAGTTCTGGCAACAATGTTACCATATCCATATAATCTCATAAGATCAAAATGCATAAATGCTCTTATTGCCAATAATTCACCTTTAATTATAGAATAATTGACATTATCCAGCATTTTTTTGTTGAGATCAATGTATTTAAGAGCATTGTTAACATTGGCAATAACATTATATCCTTTTGACCATATGCCGTCAATATATTTAATTGCTGTAGTAGATTTATAATTATAAATAGAAATATTATAATCGTTCCCGTAAGTTGAGGGCTGTAATGGTTCAAACTGTCCCGCCATCAATTCAATTGTTGACCACGAGAGTGCCCTTCCATAAAGCATTTCATCTGTCATTGCAATGTAACAACCTATTAATGCCTGCTGAAAACCCTCAACTGAATTAAACTGATCTTCTTCTCTTATTTGTGATGGAGGAGTAACATCAAGCCAATCTTTGCAGGATGATATTAGTATTGCAAATACTATTACTGATATTGATATTTTAAAAGTTTTCATACTGCTTATATATTAAAATGTAATTGATAAAGAGCAAGAGGCTGTTCTAGCAAAAGGATAGTTTAAACCTCTTTCTGTCTTAATTGATGAAATGACTAGGATATCATTCATGTATACAGAAAATCTCATTCTTTGAATACTCAGCCTGTCAAGAATTTTCTTAGGAAATTCATAATAAATTGTTGCAGATCCCCAAGTCAATTCATTTCTGTCCTGAACAAATCTACTTGTGGCTCTGGTCTTCTCTTGCCTTGCCAATGGATCTCCTTCATATTGGAAAGTACCCAGTCTCTTAAACAAAGCATTTTGTCCTGGAGTTTGCCATCTTCCGAGCAGAACCCTTCTATCGACATTATAGTTAATATCTATATTTTCAACTCTGTCTACTAAAGTTTGATTATACAACTGTCCACCTGCAAGATAACGGAACGTTGTACTAAAACCAAGTCCCTTGTATTCGGCAGATAATCCAAAATGGCCTCTAACCTTAGGCTCTTGATTTCCACCAACTACAAGATCAAGAGGATCATAAATATATGTACGTGAACCATCTCTCTTGACATAGACTTCATAACCATTCATTGGATCTATCCCCAAAGATTGAACCACCCAGATAGCTTGCATCGGCATTCCATCAACATATTTAAGAACAGGTTTATTGTTGGCTCTGTCAGCTGCTGCCTTCTCCTGTAAGGCATTATAAGCTTTCATACTTTCTGACAACTCCTTAATAGTGTTTTTATTCGATGCTACAGATCCATAGACATTAACAAAATTTTGCCCTCTCTGCCAAATGTTTACATTTGCATTAATCTCATATCCTCTATTTCTGACAAGACCTAAATTATCCTTAACAATACTAAAACCTGTTGAAGGTGAAACTGAAACATCTGCAACTAAATTTTTTGTATAACTGTCATAATAATCCGCCTTTAATTGCAAAATGCCTTTTACTGAAACATCAATTCCCAGGTTATAATCTTTTTTCTGTTCCCACTTTAAACCAGAATTTGGCAAGTTTGACAAAAATGCTCCGGTAAAACCATCATAGTTGTAGTCGGTAAAATAATTATAAGTTCCTACAGCATAACTAGTATTAAAATTTTGATTACCAGTTACACCAACAGAGGCTCTCAATTTTAACTGCTCAAAAATATTTGAATCCTTTAAAAAACTCTCCCGATGTATATTCCAACCAAGGCCAATACTCCATCCTGGTGCCCATCTATTATCCTTACCATAAAGAGAAGAGGCACTTATCCGATAAGTTGCATCTAAAAGATATTTATTATCGTATGAATAATTTGCTGTTCCAAGAAAACTAATTTCACGATTAAGAGAAGACAATCCTAAAGGCTTACTGCCTTCTGCATATTGACGTGCAAATGTTATGTCCGCAGCCTGATTATTGGGAAATCCCTCTGCAACATTAACATAAGCCGAGTAAGAACTTTCAGAAGCAAAAGTCCCAATATTAACAAAAACAAAATGTTTATCTAAGTTTCTAGTATATGAAACATTCAAGTCACCAGAAACATCGCTACTCTTTCCATTATCAAGTCTGTAAGAACCTCTCTTCATTTTGAGCTCTTCATTGTTTATGTATGAGCTCGTAGAAAACTTTGAATGGTTAGCAGGTAAAAACTCATCTGCACCACTTCTTTTTGCAGAAACTCCCATTCGCAATATTGCCTTTATATACTTTGAAAGTCTAGTCTCAACATAAAAATTATCTGTAAAATCAAGATAACTTGAAGTATTAAGAGTGCCGATTGTGGCATCATACATTGGGTTTGGAGTAAAAGTTGAAGGCTCAGCCCACCTTAGAAGTAAACCGGTTTCAGGGTCATTGCTCCTCCAATAAGGATTCATTTTTACATAATCTCCAAAAGTTCCCCATGGACTTTCCTGTGAAAAGTTACTTACTGCAGTCATAATATTCCTAAAAAGAATATTTTTATATCTATAGGAGAGATTGACACTCCCTGATATGTTTCTTCTGTAGGAATCTTTCATTACACCGTTAATTTTGTTATAAGTAAAATCTGCAATACCTTTAAGACTTTTACTGTCACCCAATTCAATATTTATATTATGTTTGGTACCTACCCCCACTCGAAGTGGTTTTGAAAGCCAATATGTGTCAAGACCCTCCTTAATGAGTTTTTTCCTTTCATTATACAATTTATTCGCCTTTAGTTGCTCCTCAAGATTGTCAGGATAACTGTAAACACCCTCTATTCTTTCAATCTCAAGCTTTTCCTCTGCATTTGCTAAATTATAACTAGTAAGATCCGGCATTGAAATATCCATACTACCCGTATAAGTTACCCTCTGTTGATCGCCAAGCAATTTTTTAGTCTCTATAACAATTACACCATTAGCAGCTTTCGAACCATATAAAGCCTTTGCTGATGCATCCTTAAGAATAGTTACTCTTTCCACTCTGTTCATATCCATATCCATTATTCTTTCAACAGTTGATTCAAAACCATCCAGAATAAATAGGGGCATATTGGGTATATTTCCATAATTACCTTTCAAAGTAATCCCTGTGGAAGACTGATCCGAAGGAAAACTTGACGTCCCTCTTATCTGCATCTGAGGAAGAGCATTTGGATTGGAACCCTGAGAGAAGTTATCAATAAAGTATATTGAAGGATCTATGTTTTTAAGAGATTCTAATACATTTCTATTGCCGACTCTAACAAGATCTTTTGAGGAAATTGTCGAAGCAGATCCGGTAAAATTTTCTGCTTTCCTGTCCACAATACCTGTAACAATTACATCTGACAGTTGAAGAGAACTCTCCTCCATGATAACTTCATAAAATTTCCTGTTATCAAGAGTTATTTCCAGATCTTTCATCCCTATCATTCTAAAACCTATTCTATTATATTTTTCAGTTGGAATAACAATCGAAAACTTACCATTTTCATCAGTAGTTACACCTTTCGTAGTTCCAGGAATAACAACAGCGACTCCTGCGAGAGGCATACTGTTCTTATCCACAACCACGCCAGTTATTACACGTTCTTTATTTTGATTTGATTCTTTTTGAATTATAACAATTTGATTCCCGGTAATCTCATAATTCAGATTGCTTTGTTCAAAAACTTGCTCCAATACACTGCTTAGAGTTTTATCTTGCACAACAATCGTAATATTTGATAAATTTTCTACCTGCGAATTTTTGTAAAAAAATCTGAAAGGTGTTTGTTTCTCAATTTCCTTGAAAAACTGCGTAATAGGAACATCTCTCAAATCCAGGGTAATTCTCTCTTGCTGAATAGCTCCTGAAAGCCCTCCAGACAGAGACAAACAACACACTACCAGCAAAAGCCGGAGGTGCCCATGTTTGATAAAATTATTCATAGTTTAAGTATTTAGGTTAATGTGTGTTATATTTTAATTATACTATTGCCTATCTTCAAGAATAAGTTTGCCATTTATTACTTTGTACTTTATTTTTGCACTTATCGATATGGCATCTAATGCAACTTTTATATCTTCTCTATCAAATCTTCCATTGAATTTTTCTTTCATGGAAACAGAAGTATTGTTCACAATCTCTACACCATACCACGATGACAAATTATCAATCAATTCATCAAAAGATTGACCGTTAACAATCAAAACACCATCTTTCCACATAGTAAGGAGTTTTGAATCAACATTCTTTACAACCATCTCTCTTGTAGTTCTATGCAAACTTATCTGCTCATCAGGGTGAATTATTTGAGTCTTTCCATCTGCAAAAACCTTAACAGAACCCTCGACAAGAATAACTGAAGAATTTTGACTGTTGTATCTTGATTCAACGTCGAAAGATGTACCTAAAACTTCAATATTCATGTCAGAAGTATTGACAATAAAAGGAACGGAAGACTTTTTGACTTCAAAATAAGCCCTTCCTACCAAATTTACTTCGCGTTTGTCTTTCCCAAATTCAACAGGATATCTCAAATAAGAATTTGCAGTCAAATAAACTTTTGAACCATCTGGTAAGGCCATAACTACTCTCTCGCCTGAAGGAGTTGTAACAGAATTATAACTCTTTGTAAGAGGTTGTTTTTTTATAGTATCTATTTTATTCTTAAGAACACCATCCAAAGCAGTATAGTGAGTTTTGTCCTTGAGTTTGTGAACAAATTTCCCATTATAAATTTCAACCTTAACAGAATCTTGTGAGAAATTAAGATCTGCAAGACTTTGATCTATTACAATGCCAGAATCATTTACATGAACTTTGATAGCAATTAATAATATAACAGAAGCGGCTATGGCAAATGATGCAACCAGACCCAAACTTTTTTTTACTCTATCTTTTTGCTTTGATTTCCTTATGTACTCGTTGAACCTTTCAGAGTTGTTGAAAGGCAGATTATTCTTTTTATACTCTTCATCCACTGACACATGCCACATTTCCTTGAATCTATCAAAATAGAGCTCATTTTGATAATCTTTTATCCATTCAGAAAAAAGAAGTATCTCTTCTTTCGAGGCAGTCCCATTCAAAATCTTTACAAGAAGAGAATCTGGTTTAGAATTATTTTTTTCTTGCATCACTTATCACTTTAACATTTCTATGCTAAGACGTGATAAATGAAAAATACCCTTAAACAGTATTGAATTATTTATAAATTCAAATGAATTCTATCATCAAAATAAGTAACCAGTCCAAACTTGTGCGTAATCTTCTCAAAGCTATAGACATTTGGGTTTCGACTGTTTTGACTGAAATGTTAAGATTACTAGCTACATCAAAATATGAAAGACCTTCAATCTTACACTTTATAAATATTTCTCTACAACGCTTTGGTAATTCATTAATGGCTGATAGAATTATTTTTCTGGTTTCAGAATCTATGATACGCAATTCTGCATGTGGATTTTGAATAATACGGTCAAAATATAAATCCCCAAGCCCGAGTTCTATGTATTTATAATATTGCTTTCTCTGTCGCAGAACTGTTATACAATTGTTATATACCGACTTATAAAGATATGATTTCAGCGATTCATTAATTTCAATCGATTTTCTTTTTTCCCATATATTGCAAAAAGTGGTCAATACAATTTCACGAGCATCATTATTATTGTTCAATATTCTATAAGCATATGAGCACAAGCTAAGATTATACTGATTAAAAAGTTGATTAAAAGCAGCTTCACTTCCACTTTTTAACAAGTTTAGAAATTCTTTACTACTTGTATCCACAACCATTATTCAGTTTGATTTGTGTCAAATATACAAATAATCACAACTACAGAAAAAGCTGACTTAAAAATTTCTTTTAAGTCAGCTTTTGTGTAGCGGAGGAAGGACTCGAACCTACGACCTTCGGGTTATGAGCCCGACGAGCTACCAACTGCTCCACTCCGCGATGTAGGATTGCAAAATTAATACAATTTTTACACTTTACAAAATTTGCGAATTATTTTATCTTTACTTTTATATTATTATTCTATATAATCAATCAAATTATTGATTTCGATTTGATTCTGTTTTCCAGTATTTATTTCTTTTATATTAAGAATACCTCTTGTTATCTCTTCTTTACCTGCAATAATCAAATACTTAATATTTTTTTTCTCTGCATATTCAAACTGTTTCTTAAGTTTCACAGCATCCGGATAAATTTCGGCAATTATCCCTTTAGCTCGAAGTTTTTTAATAATTGGAATCGCAAACAGCACATCTTCATCTCCTAAATTTGCAAAAAGTAACTGGCTTGTATTTATTGCATCAATTGGAAATTTATGCAATGAAAGAAGAACATCGTAAATTCTATCAGCCCCAAAAGATATTCCAACACCAGAAAGACCCTTTAACCCAAAAATACCTGTAAGATCATCATATCTTCCTCCCCCACAAATACTGCCAATCTCAGCATCAAGTGCCTTAACCTCAAAGATTGCTCCAGTATAATAGTTAAGTCCTCTTGCAAGCGAGAGATCAAACTCAACTTTTTGATTAATCTCAGCAACTTCTATCATATCAAACAGTTTTGTCATCTCTTCCACTCCCAATAAACCTGTCTGAGAATTTTTAAGAAGCTTCTTCATAACTTCAAGCTTGGATCTATTGCTGCCACTTAAAAGCAAGACTGGTTCTATTGTATTAATGGCATTATCTCCGATGCCTTTTCCCATCAGCTCTTTCTTGACCTCATCAAGCCCTACTTTATCAATCTTGTCGATGGCTATTGTAATATCGGTGAGTCTTTCTTGACAACCTGCCACTTCAGCCAATCCAGAAAGGATTTTACGATTGTTTATCTTAATAACTACACTAATCCCAAATCTTGCAAACACATCGTCGGCAATCTGTACTAATTCGAGCTCATTAAGCAGAGAGTTGCTTCCAACAACATCAACATCACATTGGTAGAACTCCCTGTAACGTCCTTTTTGTGGTCTGTCAGCACGCCAAACAGGCTGAATCTGATATCTTTTGAATGGAAACTGAAGCTCGCTTTGATGCTGTACAACAAATCTGGCAAATGGTACAGTAAGATCATAACGAAGACCTTTTTCACAAACTTTCAATGACAACGCACTGCTATCCTTCAAAAGTGTTGGTTCAATGTTATCAAAAGCATTGCCTGAATTAAGAATTTTAAAAAGCAACTTATCTCCCTCATCACCATATTTGCCCAGAAGTGTTGATAGATTTTCAATTGCAGGTGTCTCAATTGGAGAATAACCATAAAGTTTAAAAACACTTTTAATTGTGGAAAAAATATAGTCCCTGCGAGCCATTTCAACAGGTGTAAAATCTCTGGTTCCTTTTGGAATTGATGGTTTCTGTGCCATAAAAAAATTATAACTCACTATTTAGATTGCAAATATCTGTCAATTGCAGCTGCCGCTTTCCTTCCAGCTCCCATAGCCAAAATAACTGTTGCGGCCCCTGTCACGATGTCTCCACCTGCGAATACTCCGGGTTTAGTTGTTATTCCGTTCTCATCAGCAATAATACATTTCCGTTTGTCTGTTTCCAAACCAGGAGTTGTATTTGCAATAAGCGGATTGGGAGATGTACCAAGAGCCATTATAACTACATCAACATCCATTTCAAACTCTGAATCCGGGATAGGAATAGGCGACCGTCTTCCACTTTCGTCAGGTTCCCCAAGTTCCATTCTGATACATCTTATCCCGGTTACCCACCCTTTATCATTACCTAAAACTGCAACAGGATTTGTAAGCATCTTAAAAACAATGCCTTCTTCCTTTGCATGATGAACCTCTTCGACCCTGGCCGGAAGTTCTTTTTCAGTTCTTCTGTAAACAATTGTCACATCGGCACCTAATCTTAAAGCTGTCCTTGCAGCATCCATAGCTACATTCCCCCCACCTACAACAGCAACTTTTTTCCCAACATAGATAGGCGTATCGTAACTTGGATCATAAGCCCTCATCAGGTTGTTTCTGGTAAGAAATTCATTTGAAGAAACTACTCCATTTAGATTTTCTCCAGGGATACCCATAAATTTAGGCAGTCCTGCACCTGAACCAATAAAAACAGCATCAAAGCCCTCTTCTTTCATTAAAGAATCAATAGTTACAGTCCGACCGACTATAACATTGGTTTCAATATTAACTCCAAGAGCACGAACATTATCTACCTCGGCCTTAACCACTTTTTCTTTTGGAAGACGAAATTCTGGAATGCCATACTGCAGCACTCCACCCGGCTCATGAAGTGCCTCAAAAATAGTCACTTGATAGCCCAACTTGGCAAGATCGGCAGAACAGGCTAATCCTGCAGGACCACTTCCAATAACTGCAACTTTTTTACCATTTAAATTTGCAGAACTTGAAAAACAGATACCCTTCTCTCTTGCCCAATCAGCTACAAATCTTTCAAGCTTGCCGATAGCAACAGGCTCTCCTTTAACACCTAAAATACAAGCACCTTCACATTGAGTCTCCTGGGGGCAAACTCTACCACAAACTGCAGGAAGAAAACTATCCTTTGCAATTATAGCAGCTGCTTTTTCAAAATTTCCATTTTCAACCTCAAGAATAAATTGAGGAATTTGAATTGACACAGGACACTGCCCTATACAGGAAGGCTTTTTACAACCCAAGCATCTTGAAGCTTCGAGCCTGGCTTCTTCCTCGTTATACCCATAACATACTTCGTCAAAGTTTTTAATCCTTACAGCAGGATCCTGCTCTCTAACAGGAACTCTTGGTATCTTATTTCTCATTGTTCAATCCAATTTTACATTTATGATCAGCCTCAATTTCAATATTTTTATACATCATTTGACGTCTCATAGCTTCATCAAAATCTACCTGGTAGCCATCAAACTCTGGTCCATCAACACATGCAAATTTTGTCTTACCTCCCACAGAAACCCTGCATGCACCACACATTCCTGTACCGTCAACCATCAGCGTATTAAGGCTTACAGTCAATGGCAGATTAAAAGGTCGAGCTGTTAAGGTTACAAACTTCATCATAATCATAGGTCCTATCGCAACTGCCTGATCATATTTTTCTCCAGATTCCAACAATTCTTTTAATATATCAGTTACAAGTCCCTTTTTCCCATAGCTCCCATCATCAGTGCATATGTACAAATTATCACAAACGGCTCTCATCTCTTCTTCAAAAATAACAAGATCCTTAGTTTTTGCACCAATAATGACATCCACTTTTGCTCCCTTGGCATAAAGATACTTGGCCTGAGGAAAAACGGGAGCCGTGCCCAATCCGCCGGCGATAAAAAGATATCTCATTTTTGAAAGCTCTTCATCACTTTTATAAACAAACTCGGATGGTTGCCCCAGAGGACCTGCAAAATCTTTAAAAGATTCCCCCTCATTCATCGTGCATATCTGTCTAGTGGAGGCTCCTACAATTTGGGTTACAATTGTGACTGTTCCTTTCTTGCTGTCAAAATCACAAATCGTAAGCGGAATCCTTTCTCCTTTATCGTGGGCTCTTACTATCAGAAACTGTCCCGGTTTAGCAGCACGAGCCATCCTTGGAGCATTTACTTCCATCAATGTAATTATAGGAGTAAGATCAATCTTTTTGATTATTTTGTACATATCCATATATTTTAAAGTCTATCAAATGAATAACCTAACCCTTTCAGTCTTTTTATAATGGTTCCAAGCTGATCGTATAACTTATCAGGTCTTGAATCACTCACTCCGGGATGTATGAGTATTATTGCTCCGTTCAATCCTTTTTCTTTTTCAAATGCAAAAAGTTTATCTATTAACTCTTCTGCAGTCTTATAATTCTCCATTTCAGGAGTCGTATAATCAGCAGGTGTTGCAGTTCCAGGCGTGTAGTTGATGGTTTGAACTCCAGCCCTTGACAAAACCTCAACAGATTCTGAATTATAATGCTCAAATGGCGGTAAAAACCATTTGGCATCAGAAGAGTTAACACCATATTTTGACAACTCCTCAAAATTCTTCTGCAAATCAGAGACTAAACTGTCCGGTGTCACCAAAGACTTTCTCCTACCATCCCATTCTGCATATAATAAATGCTCGTCAGAGTGACCTCCCACATAATGACCTCTTTTAATTATTTTAGAAATTATATCTCTCTTTTCCTCCATCCTGAGAAAATTACCTGTAAAAAAGAATGACCCTTTAATTTTGTATTTATCAAGTGTCTTTAAAATATTTTCACCTCCCTGAAACATCGAATCAGCTGAAAAAATAAGGTAGATAACCTTTTTGTCCGGATTGATCCTTACAATAGCTCCATGTCCATCCCTCTCAACATCAACCTTATCTCCCGATGATTTTGCATAAGTCTTACCTTCACTCTCCATAGAAGAGAAATAGTAAGTCAAACTGGCCGTGCCATCCATTGTAGGCTCATTTGAAGCATAATCTCCTATATCATCATGATAAACGGCTTTTCCATTGTTGAATAAAGCATACTTGTCCTCCTTTGTCAAGGCATTGCCTGCTCTGTCCTTAAATAGTTCAAGATAAATCGGACCATCAACAAGACCTCCTACGGGCAAATCTCCTTTCAATTTAGTATACGCCGAATGAGGAGAGTCAGGATAATCTCCTCCTTGAGGATATCCCACAATCATGGAAGTACCCCATGGATTACATCCTAAAAGCCAGTCCCTCAATGAAGTTTCCATCTCAAGATATGCAGTATCACCGGTCTCTTTTCTGTAAAGATGAGCTTGGGTTATTGCAGCAGAAACCAGGTTGTTAGAACACCATAAAAAAGGTATTCCAAATATAAAAGGATCATCAGCAGCTCTTTTCTTCAAACATTCCAACCCATCTTTCATAAAGGAGAGATATTTATTCCTTATCTTCATGTCAGAAGAACATGCCAATATATAGTGCCCTAAATTTACAAAAGGATAGTATTGATAGTGCCGGCCTCTGCCAAGCTCCATCCACGGTGTTACAGGCTCGAGTTCACCCCAGTAGTCAGCCCTTTTAAGCCAGTGCTCGTCATTACTAAAAGCATATAAAGTAGCTGCTGCCAGTTCAATGTCATCCACATAAGTGTCCTCCTCATAGAAATAAGGAGAAACGAGACAGGCTGTTTGTGTATTTCCAGGCTTTTCCTCAGAATAGGCATAAGCCTCTAATGCTTTTTTCTTAAGCATTTTTGAAAATTCAGGATCAGAATCCTTAAAAAGTTCTGAACCCATCGCAAAACAAGAAGCAAATTTACCGGCTGCAGAAGAGACACCAGTCGTACGATTTATCCACTTACCAAGCCCTGTTGGCTCGCCTGTTACAAAATATACAGGCCTTCCTTTTCCCGGCCCCCAACCATAATCAATATTGTCGTCCTGGGGGAACCTGAAGCCTGCATGATCTCTGTCATCAGCTATTTGATTGAACATTACCTTATCTTCAGGATTCATTTTCAACATCCAAGCCATTCCCCACTTTATTTCATCCATAATATCAGGAATAGCATTAGATCCAAGTCTGCCACGGGCATCATAAAGATCCTTAAAAACTGATTTATCACTCTGTTGCTGCCATGCAAACATCATTTGATAAAGAGCTGCAGCTGAAGTAGTCTGATATTGAAGGTAATCGGCAGCATCATGCCAACCACCTGTAACATCAATCTTTTCGCCATTACGAGTAGGATGATTTACAATAAAACCATCATCTGCATGACATATAGCACCTGTATATGGATTATCATAGCAACGTTGCTGACGCATATAAACAAGTAAAAGATCAGAAAGTCCGTCATATGACCTGGATGATATCCTGAAGTTTGGAGAACGAACCCCGTTTGACACGATATAGTATCCACCTTCTTCAACTAAAGAAGAAAAATACATCCTGAAGGCACTTTTCATACCCCAAGATGCCGCATTAACAGCTTTCCCGTCGCCACTATAAACCAATTTAGAGGTAAGTACCTCAAAAACCTCGAATTTACCAGAGGCACCTTTATCAAGTGACAATAATACTGCACACTTGGTATCCTGAGGCAAATAGCCGGCTAAATTTACTCTAATCCATGATTGAGCAAAACAATTCTCCGTCATGAAAAAAGTAAATAATATAAACATTGATAAAATAAGTCTTTTCATAGTAGTATAAGTCAGTAAGAATATGATGTAATAACCAATGGTTTGTCCTCATTGCTCAACAATGTGTACAATAGAGTATCTCGCAGCACATCCCGGTAGTTGTATTTCTTGCCGTCAATCTTTATGGTGTCACAAATCAGCCTCACACCATGGCTGTAATCAACATATCTCCCCAAGTGGCCGTTATACACGGGCTGGATGGGAGTACCATCCAATCTGTGCCAGCCGTAAATTATAACATGACCAGGTCTTAAAGAATCTTGCAATTTTGAACTTATAACAATATCTTTTTTGCTACCGGCAATAAATACCCCAGGTTTGTAACCTGCAGCTTTTATCTGAGCAAATATAACTCTAGAATGATCATAAAAAATATCTGGTGTCTCATTTCTGTCTCCTCTTGGAATATAGTTGAAAGGTTCAACTTTTAATATTGACTTTTTATATATGATATCAACTATTTTGGGAGTTGGGAGAGAACAGCCTGAAGAATCGGCAATTTTCTGAGCAGTTGCAGGAGTCATGGGAATGATAAAGGCAGATTTACCATCTCCCACAGTCAGATAATCCGGTTTAACAAAAAGAGTAACCCTGTGAGTTTTGTGATTTGCATCCCTGTCTTTATAAGATATTTTTACAAAACCTTTCATATAATCGGGAACATTTCCTGACATTATTTCGTCATATATCAGTTTTTCCCTCTCATCCAAAGGCAAAGTTCTCATTTTCTCATAAAAAGGAGAATCACCTTTATTCACCTGCGAACAGAGTGAATTAAAGGTGATTGTCAACAACAAAACTAGCAGAATCTCTCTTCTCATTACAAGCTATTTTGTAACCTCGATCTCCTTTGCAGTGTAACCGAGTTTCTCAATAGCCTTTGCAAGTTTAACTTTATCTGTCTTGGAAGGATCATACTTCATCCATATTGTATGATTTTCAAGATTGACTTTCAAATCCTTGACTCCTGCCTCAAATGGTAGTTTATCCTCAAGTTTCTTCTTGCAGTTAGGGCAATCAATATCAACCGAAAAGGTTACTTCCATCTCTTTAGCCGCCTTTTTTCCCTGAGCGTTTGCCCCATTAGAGAAAAAAAACAGAGATGCAACAAGTATGAACGAGATTGATTTAAATAAATTCTTCATGACTGTAATATTTTGTAAAATTAATAAAAAATTAAAATAATTATTTCCAAAGAGTAAATCTCAGACCGGCATATAATTTAATCCCCATAAGTGGTCCCCAAATTACCGTTGTATTAAACCCCTCACTATATGGTTGGTCTGCGTTTAGAATGGGATTTTTCTGGCGGTAATTAGTTAAGTTCTCACCACCAACATATACGTCCAGCTTTTTAAATTTTTTTGTAACCTGTGCAAAAAGAACAGAATACACAGGAGAATACTCCTTGTCCATAAAATTTGGTAATCTTGCAGGACCATTAAGCTGAGCCGTAAAATCAAATGTCCACTTATTCATTCTTGTGGCATATTGTAAATTAAGCACACCCTTGTACTTACTCATCAGAGGCCTTTCAACAAGTCCCTGACTTTCAAGAGTCACTTTGGCATCAGTCAGTCTGTAAGTAAGCAGTACTGTAAATCTTTCAACAGGCTGAATTGAAAAATCTGCCTGGTAAGTATTTGTATATGACCGTCCCGACAAATTGTAAAGCCAAATTGAAGAGAGGTCTCTTTCTTGGTCTACGATCAATTGATGTTGAAAATCAGTCCTGAAATATTCAAAACTAACTGTTGCATTTTTGTCAAACCCTATCGGAAGATATCCTGTAACATTCATGCCATAAGTCCAAGCCTCCTCCATATCAGGGTTTTCCTCAATTTTTATCTTTCTTCCCGTAGAAAGAATACCTAAATTGTCTGCAATTTGATTTGGTGATCTGAATCCACGACCGGCCGATGCTCTTAAAACAAGCTTATCGGTAAAACCGTACTTAACATTCATCCTTGGAGCAAAAAGCCATCCATGAATATTATTTTTGTCAAGTCTAAGCCCTGCCACCACAGTTATCTTATCTCCATTTACATATGTATACTCACCATAAGCACCTGCAGATTGTTCTTCTCTTCCAACATACGCTTCATTCAAATGCTCGTCAAAATTGTCGTACTGACCGCTCAAACCAATTATATATTTATGATTGTCATTTATTTGATTCTGCAACATTATATTGACAAAAAATAAATTTTGAGTTGCATCATAACTTTTATAACCAAAAAAAGAGTTCATGTCATACATTGAATAGTCCACCACAGCGGCAACATTTTTTGAATTACTCTCATTCAAGGGTATGCCCAGTTTTGCATATCCGTTTAAACCCTTGTTTTTAATTTTTGAACCCCAAAGGTCATCCGTAACTTTTGAACCATTTTTAAAATCATTCATACCGGCAATACGCTCGTCGCTCATTGCCTTGAGACCGAATCTCAGTTGCATACCATTGGAAGGGGTAAATAACCAACGATTTGAAAAATTAAACTGAGTAGTTAAAGGTTCATCCTTAAATCCATCGTCATTACCATCATGTTCCATTGGGTCAATTGAAAAATGCCCCAGTATGACAGTACTCCACTTTGGATTTATCTGCAGGGATGAGGCCACATTTGCTTCCGCACGCAGCATGTTACTCAAAAAGAGATTCACAAAAAGTGGTTGTTCAGTTGTAGGTTTTCTGTGCTCCATATTAATTTGACCAGTAATTGCCTCAAGACCATTTACAACCGAAGAAGGTCCTTTTGCAATTTGGATACTTTCAAGCCATTGTCCGGGAATATACGAGAGACCAAATGGAGCTGCAATTCCCCGCATGACGGGACGATTTTCGTCAAGCATCTGCGTATACTGACCCGACAAACCAAGAAGTCTGATTTGTCTTGCCCCAGTAATTGCATCAGAATAACCCACTGACACACTGGCAGAATTTTCAAAACTCTCTGCAAGATTACAACAGGCCATTTTGCAGAGACCAGCGGCTGAAATAACTTCTGTTTTAACAGGAGTTACTTTGGAAATATAGTTCCCCTCCTGCCTTCCTACAACTCTAATTTCATCAAGGCTGTTGTTCTCTTCTTTAAGAATAAAATCTGCCCTGTTTTCTCCATTTTCAAGTATTAACGTATCTCTCGAATAACCAATATATGTTGCAATTAGAGAGACCTTTTCTGAATGTACATTGTTGATTGTAAATTTACCATCCTGATCAGTCTCAAGTGAAAATTTACCTTCGAGCCAATATATTGATGCGTAAGGTAATGGCTCAATTTCCCCACTCTCATGTTGTGCCTTGACAATACCTTGAATTGTCTGTGAAAATGAAAGTGTTGTTATAAATATTGTAAATAAAAAAGTAATAATTATTCTCTTCATATTAATTAAAAAATTGTAAAAGATTCCTACAAAAAAGATGTTATCTATTTGTTGACAGAATCTCTACAATCTCCACTGAGAGCAGAAAGAATATGGATTTATATCAATTGGAAGAGGTGGAGGAGTATAAGCACTCTCACTAAAAAGTGCTGTGCCATTGATAGCACTATCCTCAAAATTAAAAATTATATAATCTTGCGAATTAGAATCTATTGAAGCAGAAACGGCTGAATGATTAAAACTAACGATGTCATAATCCTGAGAAATCTGATAAATAGTAGTATAACAGCAGTTAGATGAATGATGCTGATGCTCGGGAATACCGTCATGATGGTGATGAAAACAATTACAGACCGGGTGAACGGCATCACAACTTCTTGAATAGGCGAAAAGCCTGATGTTTATAGATCCGCTCCTGGAACATTCGTGCACGCCGATGCCCAAACTGGCAACAACATAGGAACTAAGAAACACTAATGCAAGTATTGTTTGGAACGATTTCTTCATGCCTGCAAAATTATAAAAAATCCTTCAGTCAGCAAGATTTTCGTCATAGAATTTATAAAAAACCAAAAACTGAATCGCGACAGTAACAAACACCGTCAGAAGAAAAACACAAACAATCCATTTGGGCGACAGATAATAAACTGGCGAGATGAAATACTTATAAATCAAACAGGTAAGTAAAGTGCATTGCATCATTTCGCGCAATAGAGTAAAGGGAGCAAAAAATTTACTACTATATCTAAAAAGAGCTGTTACTGTAAAATTTAATACTTTCCATCTGCTTTTCTTGACATTTCTGAACCATTTCACTCTATAGAAAAGCGAGGATATAAGAGAAGTGCAACAAGCAGAAATAGCTCCAACAAACAGTATTACCAAAGTAATTCTCATAACATTCTGCTTCTAAATATATGTTTGACAGGGAATATTACTCTGTTAAGAATACTTTGCTCATCTGTAATAATCTCGGCAATTCCCATCATTTCTTCTGAAAATGGAAGCTCTTTGCCATAATTTGTAACAAGTCTGTCAGGTAATTCAACATCAACCACATAAACGCGGGAATCCTCCACGACTGCAGGAACTGAAGACAAACCTCTTACTCTTACTTCAACCATTCCAAATTCCATATAAGGATAGTTGTCAAATTTAATATTTACCTTTTGGCCCGCCCTGACTTTACCTGCGCCTGACAAAGGAAGATATATTTTACCTGAAATTGAGGCTTTCTGCTCAGGCAAAACTGTGAAAACCACCTCACCGGCAGAAACATTCTGATTCTCTTGCCAATATTTTGTGAAAGAGACTCTCCCATTGAGGGGAGAAATTAACAGGTAATCCTGTTCCCATTTTCTTAAGGAACTTTTTAACAAATCATAATCACTGGAAAGCTCTGTCTGGTATGACGATAACTGCTTCTCCCTGTCTAGTTCAAGATCAAGTATTGACTGTTCACTTTTTAGCGCAGCAATTTTTAACTCGTCTATTTCTCTCTTTGCAGCCTCATAACCCTGTTTTGCAGAAAGTTTAGCTATCCTGCTACTTTCAAAATCAGCCTGGGAAAGAACTTTCTGAACAAACAAAGTACTATCTCTCAGATATTTCTTTGAAGCAAGCTCATACTGTTCCGAAAAAAGCAACATATTCTTTGTGTATTGACTAATTACAGATCTCTGCACATCTAACTCCTTTTTCAGTAAAGCTATCTTTTTCCTATGGTAATCAAGCTGGACAAAATTTTTATATTCAGCCAACTTATTAACCAATTGATTGTATAATGCCTGCATGTCGCCCAACAACAGATTGATAGGCAAGTTCTGCAAATCAATAATTTCTGCTTTAAAGGAGCTGCCAATAACACTATCTATTACATAACGTAATTTAATATAACCATTGTAATCAGCTGAATTTTCAATCATTGCGATAACTTCACCTTCTTTCACAAAATCTCCGTCACACTTGAACAATTCCTGCACCTTACCTGTTGTTTTGGCCATAAGTTGAGCAGGTAAATTTGCAGAAGTAACAACGATAGGTGCGGTCAATTTATCCGGATAACTAAATATTGCACAGCCGATGACAAATAAGATAAAAATAGCAGATATAAGAATGTTTCCCCATCTCACAATCCACCCGGGTGGTCTTGTGAGAATCTCATTCACATCATCTGACCTTATCTCTATTTTTCTCCTTTCAGACATATAACTGATTTTTTACCAACTGCCAGTATGCCCCTCTCTTCTCAATCAATTCAGAATGAGTTCCGGATTCTATAATAACGCCCTTGTCAAGAACAACTATATTGTCTGCGTTTTTCACCGTACTTAGTCTGTGAGCAACTACCAACACAGTTCTTCCAACAAAAAAATCTTCCAAATTTTTCATAATCTGCATCTCATTGTTGGCATCGAGAGAGTTTGTTGCCTCGTCAAACATTATGATTTCCGGATCTTTGTAGACTGCCCTTGCAATCAACAGTCGCTGCTTCTGTCCCTGACTCAGACCATGCCCCTCCTGACCAATTTTAGTATTATATGAGAGTGGAAGGCTCTCGACAAAATCCTTAATATTAGCTATAGTAACCGCCTTTTCAAGCCTGTCAACATCTATTTGATCTTCTCCAGGAGCAATATTTCCTGCAATAGAATCAGAAAACAGAAATCCATCCTGCATTACCACTCCGCAATTTGCTCTCCAGTGTTCCATACTCAAAGAAAAGAGATTATGATCACCATACTTTATTGAACCTTCGGCAGGATTGTAAAAACCTAACAACAATTTCACCAGCGTAGTTTTCCCACTTCCACTTGTTCCAACTATTGCAGTAATCTTACCACTTGGAATAGTGAGATTTATATTTTTAAGCACAAAAGGAGAACCGGCACCTTCATATTTAAAAGATAGATTTTCGATTGAAATCGGCTTGTTTTTTTCAATATCTGTTATATAACTTTTTTCGGAACTCTCTTCATCATTCTTGTCATGAATCTCTGCAAGCCGCTCCAAAGAAAGACGAGCATCCTGTGAAGACTTGAGAAACGAAACCAACTGCATTACAGGAGCGTTAAGCTGACCATTGATGAACTGCACAGAGAGCATCATACCGAGAGTCAATTCCCCATTTAAAACGGAACTTGCAGCAAAAACTGTTATTAATATATTCTTGATCTGATTGATCAATGTTGCCCCTGCTTCCTGATACTGTCCGAGAGCAAGACCCTTAATATTTAACCTGTAAAGTCTTGCCTGAATTCTTTCCCACTCCCATCTCTTCTGTCTCTCGCAACTATTTAGCTTAATCTCCTGCATCCCTGTTATAAGTTGTATCACAGAATTTTGATTTGCAGCATTTTGAGTAAAAGCTTTGTCATCCAGTTCTCTTCTCTTTTTCATAAAAAGCATTACCCAAACCACATACATAACAGATGCAACAATGAAAATTAGAAATATAAGAGGACTGTATATCAACAAGACTATTCCAAAAATTACAATACTGAAAAAAGAAAAAAGAACACTCAAAGACGAGCCTGTAAGAAAGTTTTGAATTCTCTTATGATCGTCTATTCTTTGTAGCAGATCACCCGTCATCCTGGTATCAAAGAAACCTATCGGCAGTTTCATTAATTTAGTAAGAAAGTCTGAAACAAGAGATATATTGATCCTTGTACCCATATGAAGCAAAATCCAGCCACGAATAAACTCAACTGAAACCGTGCCTATTGTAAGCATAAGCTGAGCTATAAGTACAAGCCAGATAAATCCGAGATCTCTTGTGCCAATTCCAATATCGACAATACTTTGAGTAAGAAAAGGCAGTATTAACTGCAATAAACTACCTATAACCAGTCCAATGACCAGTTGAAAGATAAATTTACTATATGGTTTCAGATATTTAAATAAAAATTTAAAACCTCTTCGGTTAATCTTTTCACCCTCCTCTACATAAAACTGGGGAGTAGGCTCCAGCAAAAGAGCTATTCCTAAACCAACTCCTTCCTTAACAGTACTATACCATGATTTTTTAAACTCACTTTCACTTAATTCCACAAGCGAGGTGGCAGGATCAGCAATAAGCATTTTTTTATTTTTTCCCTTGCCTTTAATCCCATATAACACAACAAAGTGACGTTGGTTCCAGTGAAGAATTACAGGAAAATCAACTTTACAAAGGTCCTCAAACGAAAGCCTCGCTCCGGTCGATCTAAAACCGATGCTTTCAGCAGCTTTGGCAATTCCCAACAAATTAACACCTTCCCTGGAAAATTCACATCTGTTCCTAAGGGTATCCAAGGAATAATATCGTCCATAATGGGCAGCCACCATCCTCAGGCACGTAGGACCACAGTCCATGGAGTCCAGTTGATGGTAGTGTCTGAATGGTCTCCTGTACATTAAATTATAAACAAATCAAAAAATCCGCTATTTGCTGATTTTCAGCAAATTATCATTAAAGTAGGGCTAAAATAGGATTAAAACTTACAATTAGTTTTTTCTGCCATCACGTATAATGATGTAGAAAACATTACCGTCTTCATCAGTGTATCTTAAAACTTGATCACCGCCTATTACGTTAATCATTTCTTTCTCATTGAGTTTTTCAAAAGTTGTTTTCATGGCTTTAAATTTTTATGTGTTTTTTGCACTACAAATAAATTAATAATATTTGTTAGATTTGCATACAGAATGCTGAAAAAATACTGACAATTTGCTGAAAATGCTAAACAGGGCACTTACAATATCTATTATTGCAATTTTTTTATTACTTGTCATACAGGGTGTCTGGCTCTATAGACTAATTGACAATGAAAAGATTAAATATCTTACTCAAACTGAGGAAATACTTAAAGATGCAATAGATAAGGAGCTTAATTCAAGACTCATTAAAATAAGTAACCTAGATAATTTTTCTGTGACAATTTCCAATAAAATGCCTTCAGACATTCAAATAGATGATAAGAATGTGGAAAACATTGATTTACAAGATGGGAAAAAATTTACAAAAGTTTCAATCGAAGAAGCACTCCAGGATGCTTATAAAAATATTTTACCTCTTAATATTGATACTTTATCAACTTTCTTTTCTAAAAAATTAATTGAAGAAGGTAAAATAACAAATTATATTCTTACATACTCTGATCCCCAAAAAAGTTATAAAACTGAATATAAAAAACAAAATAAATCATTCTTTCTTCTTACCTCAAGTTTTAATTTAACCTTGCCTCTTAACACAGCAAAAGATATGATAATTAAAGCCCACATAACATATCCTCCGACTGTCTTTAAAGGTGACTTGCTTATTATGCTGTTAGCTTCTGTTGCTTTGACTATTTTTATAATGATAAGTATTGTATTGCAGACAAGAATGCTTTACAAACAAGTAACTCTGGCCAAGGTAAAGGAAAATATCACTCACTTCCTGACTCACGAACTCCGTTCTCCCCTTCAATCTTCAATTACAAATATTGAAGTTGCTGAGATTGCAGACAGTAAATCTGCCCCCTATTTTCTCGGGAAATCCAAAGAGCAACTTTATTTTCTTAATAGTTTGATTGAAAACATACTTGAAATAAACAAATTTGAGAAAAAACAGACCCCGCTTGATAAAAAAGTCTTTAATATCCGCGAAGCCATTGACCCCCATATTGCACGTCACAATGTAGATCCCAAAAAGAATATTAAAATTACTACTAATATTCCTGAAGGAAGCGAGAAGGTATATGGTGATATGCTTCATATTTCAAATGCCATTGGCAATCTGATAGACAATGCAATAAAATACTCAAACGACTCTGTCATTATCAATATTTCTACATATAAAGAAGGAAAGTACTTTTCTATATCTATAGAAGACAACGGAATTGGAATCCCTAAAGAAGAACAGTCCAAGGTATTTGAAAAGTTTTACAGAGGCAGCAAAAAAGAACATGCACAAAAAGGCAAAGGATTCGGACTAGGGCTTAATTATGTAATGTGGGTAGTTAAGGCTCATAAAGGTAAAGTTACCCTTGTTAGTGAAGTTGGAAAAGGAAGCACTTTTACTCTATCAATAAAATCTGATCATGGGAAAGAGAATACTATTAGCTGATGACGAGCTGAATTTCGGCTACGCAATGAGCGAGTTTCTTAAAATGAGTGGCTACGAACTCTCATTTGTAAGTGATGGCCGTACCGCACTGGAACAATATAACAAATTCCATCCCGACCTGTGCCTTTTTGATATTAACATGCCAGAAATAGATGGTTTTGAAGTTGCCAGACTTATCAGGACCATGGATAAAAACATACCTATCATTTTTATTACATCGATAAGTGACGATAGCAGTGTTGCCAACGGTTTTGAGATAGGGTGCAGTGATTATCTGAAAAAACCTTTCGGTCTAAGAGAATTATTGATACGGATTCAGAAATGCATGCAGATTTCAAGTAAGGATAATGACATCTATACTCTTGGTAATATCAACTACTCTCCTGAAGAAAGATGCCTGGTGATGCAGGATGGAGAAATAACTACTCTCTCTTTCTACGAAAACAAACTTCTTCAAATACTCTGCAGTAACTACAATCAAATTTGCAAAGTTTCTGATCTGGTTTCGGCCATTTGGGAAGGTAAAGATATCGATCCCAAACAATCTATTGAAGCATTGGCTTCTCACCTGAGGAAAAAACTTTCTTCAACACCTTTGTGCATTGATAACATTCGAGGAGTTGGATACAAATTGAGAAAAATATAATGTTTTTCTTATATTTGTTTGATTAATAATTAAGAAAAATATGAAAGACTTTCTAAAAATTGTTGCCGGGACTTTTGTTGGCTCTTTAATAACAATTATTATTGGCATTATTCTTCTTTTTGGGATATTTGGATCAATAGCTTCATTTACAGAAAAGAGCATACCAACTGTTCCGTCTTCGGCAGTTCTAAACATTAATTTTAGCAATCCTGTTACAGAACAGCCAACAGATGATCCTCTTGCCAGCGTCAGCATTACAAATCTGCAATTGTCCTCCAAAAGTTTAGGTATATTGAGTGTTGTTAATGCAATTGACAATGCGGCTTCTGATCCTCGAATAAAATTCATTCTCATGGATCTGGACGATTTGAATGCAGGTATAACTCATTTAGAAGAGATAAGAGCTGCACTATTGCGTTTCCACGAAAGTGGCAAACCAATTATTTCTTATGCTGATAATTTCTCACAACCTGCATACTATCTTGCAACAGCTTCTGATAAAATATATTTAAATCCTACCGGCAGTGCCTATCTTACAGGACTTAGTGTCAATTCTCTTTTCTTCAAGGACCTTCTCGACAAGCTTGGGATTCAGGCACAACTTATAAGACACGGCAAATTTAAAGCAGCAGCAGAACAGTATGTAAGCAATAAAATGAGTGATGAGAATCGTGAACAATTGAGAGCTTATATTGATGCAGTATGGAACACTTGGACTGAAAAAATCTCAGAAGCCAGAGGTATTCCAGTTGAAAGAATTAACCAAATGGCAGATAATCTCGAGATTACAAATGCAGAAAAGGCTAAAGAATTTGGACTAGTGGATGATTTAATGTATGTTGATCAGCTAAACGATATGCTACTGTCACTGTTTGGAGTCCAGAAAGAAAAAGATCTGAAAGCAATTTCTCTGTCCGATTATATCACAGCAACCAAAAAACTCAATTTTAAGGAAAAGAACAAAATAGCAGTCGTTTATGCCAATGGAGAGATTATTATGGGCAAGAGCAATGACAATATTGCTTCTGACAATTTCGTATCCATGCTTGCAAAAATCAGAAAAGACAGTTCTATTAAAGCCGTAGTTTTAAGAGTCAATTCTCCAGGAGGATCTGCACAATGTGCTGACATGATTGAAAGAGAGCTCAGACTTATAAGAGAAAAGAAACCTATTGTTGTTAGCATGGGAGACTATGCTGCTTCAGGAGGTTACTGGATTTCTGCAAATTCAGATAAGATTTTTGCCAACAATACTACTTTAACAGGGTCGATTGGAGTCTTCAGCTTGGCACTTAATGCCCAAAAAACAATCGAAAATCATCTTTATATTAATCCTGAAACTGTCAACACAAACAAACACAGTGATATTTTGTCGGTATACAGGCCTATGGACAACGAAGAGATTGCCTTTATGCAAAAAGAGGTTGAGAAAATTTATAATCAATTTCTGAATCTAGTTGCAGAAGGAAGAGAGCTTTCTGTTGCTAATGTAGACTCAATAGCCCAGGGCAGAATATGGTCAGGAAAGGATGCTCTTCAGATAAAACTCACAGATGAAACCGGAGGTATTCAAGATGCAATTACTTCTGCTGCAGCTATGAGTTCTGTGGAAAGTTACAGAGTAGTAGAGTATCCTATTCCTAAAACACAGTTTGAAAGAATTTTGGAACAATTTAAGGAAAGTGGTGAAGCTGTAAAAGTTTTGTCTAATCCATCATCTTTATTCGACAAGGCCTACCGTTCACTTGCAAAAGAAAACGGAGTTAGGACATTTGCAAGACTTCCCTATAACATATATTATAACTGATTAACTGACAGATACCTCAAGAATTTCCGAAGTCGAAGATGTGATCTTGTATCTATCGTCAATCCTGTGATTTAATACACAAATAATATTTTTATTATCATCAGAGAGCACCAGTTGGTGCTCTTTGATTTTGACATCAAGCTTCTCGTCTATAAAAAAATCACTTAGTTTCTTAAAGTTCTTCATGCCAAGTGGCACGAAACGATCTCCGTCACCCCAAACTCTGCATTCCAATGGAAATTTGACCTTTGATGCATCCATAAATAAAATTTTTTTGGATGCTAAAGGCATAAAATCTTTCTCTTTTGGATATATTCTCAAAAAAAACGTTTGACCAAGAATACTGATATGAACACAATCATCATATGGCTTCTCAATTTTAACTGAATTCAGCAAAGTTTGAGATTCAGACTCACTTGAGAATGGATAAATCAAAAGATAATCTCTATCCTTGACAGCAATATAGTCTTTTGAATAAAATTTCTTTCCGGATTCCCTTTTTAACGATTTGTTAATTTCTATAGACTGACTTGAATTAAATCCATAATCGCCGAGAATCATATAAAGCCAATATTCAGAATGACCAGCTAAAAGCAAATTATCAATTCTGATTTTGTGAGGGAAAACTCCATCTTGACGATCAAGAACTTGTGAAATAATTAGTTGAAACTGTTCATTAACAATCTCTGCTGCTTCACGAAAATATTTCATATCTCGCTCTATAGTTCTTAAAAAGGAAGGATTAATCAATGAAAATTGAGGAAAAACATTATTCCTTATCCTGTTACGGGCAAAATTAACGTCATTGTTAGTGCTGTCCTCCCTATAAGGGACATTATTACTCTTAGCATAACTTATTATCTCATCTCTGGTAAATTCAATCATTGGACGAATTACATTATCTCTCTCCTGCCTTATCCCTCCAAGTCCATTGATACCAGTTCCTCTGAGAATATTCAAGAAAAACGTCTCAACAGAATCGTTAAGATTGTGTGCAATTGCCAGAAAATCAAAGCCCTCATCGTCCATTAACTTGTAGAACCAGTTGTAACGCAATTCTCTGGCAGCCATCTCTATTGAAATACCATATTTAGAAGCATATTCCTCAGTTGCAAAAGCTGTAGTAAAAAGTTTAATTCCTCTCTCCTCTGCCCAGTCTATTACAAGTTGTTGGTCTATATCAGCTTCTTCACCTCTTAGTTTAAAATTGACATTTGCTATTGAAAAATCACATTTGCATTCATAAAAGAGTGAAGCCATGACCATTGAATCAACACCTCCACTCACAGCTGCAAGTATTTTACCTCTGCGAGAAATAAGATTAGTCGCTTCCTTAAATTGTTTCAGCATTATTTTTTAAAATCTCCGAATGCATATGAAAATCCGAATGAGAATATCTCTTTAAACTGAACTCTAGGTGCAACCACACCCTTTGAATCTTCTATCAAAATATTATCATCATATACCAGATTTGTTTTGATATTAGCAGCAAAATATTTGCTAAGCTTGGAGATCAAAGAGATATCCCAATTAACTATGAGGTTTTGAGGATCATCAAGAAAATCTGAAAACAAAGTTGCTGTTGTAATAAGGTCAATTCTGTTAAAAATCCTTGTACTGTAATCAACCTTAAACTGCGCTCCCAGTTTTAGTTTAATCTTTTGATCTGCCTGGTTTCCGTATCTTGATCTTAATTTTTGTCTGTCAACTATCGTTACGCTACCTGTCAAGGGTGATAAATTTAGCGCCAATTTCTTTATTGGTCTATAATCCATACCTATTCCAAGAGAAGCATATGCAGGAGAAAATGGTCCAGAAACCAGAATTCTTGTAGTATCTGAAGTATAATTATATCCTTTTGCAAACTGTGATTTAAAATTGAATATAGTCGAAAAATAGAACTTGTCTCCCCATGCTCTATATCCAAATTTGGAATCAAGAATTATTTTATCATCGCTTTTTTTGTTTTGTGCACCAAATTGTTGAATAAAGCCGTAAGCAAGTTGCAATCTACTCTCCCAGAAAAGTGTCTTGACTGTGTAGTTAGCATGCATGTTCAATACTCCATTCATTGCAAAAGACGGGTATCCTCCTGAAGCCCAATTTGTAAAAGATGTTTGGGTTATTCCCAAATCCAGTAAAGCTCCTTTCTTCCAGTTACTTTTTGGTTGTAATGGTGGAGGGGTTAACTGCGGCACTTTAAATTTGGAAGCAATAGAAACACATAGCTCATAGCCCTCACTGCTCTCTTTCTTAATGTCCTGAGCATGTGCAGGCCAAATTATCATTAAGGATAAAAAAATTATAACAAGTCTAATCCTCCAGGACATCGTCCGAATTATATTTAAACCCCATACGTTTGCCTGTTTGCAATTTTGCACTCTCTATCTTGTCATTCATCTGCTCCACACTTGCTACTTTGACAAGATCAAATGGAGGGACAAGAAGATCGAATGAAAGTGAATAAAGAATAGCAGTCTCAACTATCTGAACCAGTTCCTCCTTGCCAAGAGCAGATTTTCCAAATGCACTGACAACTTTGTTCCTTTGTCTTTTGCCCTCTACAAGAAAGAACTTGTCTTTATTTACAAAAACTCTTGCCACAAGATACCCCAAATCCTCTCCTCTGTTATACTTAAGGGAGTCTGAAAGAAAATTATAAATACTTATGATTCCGCAGTAAGAATTAGTCGGATCTTGCTTAACATATTCATTTTTCCATATGGGATGGTTTCTATCAAAAAGAAAAACATCAGAATGCATGCTGAAAATTAGAACATCATCAGCAAATTTAAACTCCGCTTCAAATTTACCCCTGTCCCTGTACTCAAGCCTTATCCTCCTGTTGTCGTTATCGAGAAGATCATTAAGGTCATTACTCATCTCATTAATAATATCCTTTAACTGAGAAAAAACCTCTGAGGTCTGATTAAATACCTGAAGTTTAAGTTGCGCCTTTTTATTAAGCGCTTCCAGTATTTCCTGCTGTCTTGACGGTAATTCCGTTGCCATATTAGTTATTATAATTCATTTTTCTGTAAAAATAGAAAATAAGTTTCAATTTAGTATGCTCTTGCAAAAACAACTCTTCTATGTGAAGGTTTACCACTATAAATGCATTTGCCCTCCTCCTCCTCTGAATCCAATGGGATACACCTGATAGTAGCTTTAGTCTCCTCCTTGATTTTTGCTTCAGTCTCTGCAGTACCGTCCCAGTGACACAGCAAAAAACCCCCATCTTCAATTTTTTCTTTAAAGGTATTGTAATCATCTACCTTAAATGTATTTTCTGCCCTGAATTTCAAAGCCTTATTATAAATATTTTCCTGAATATCCTCTAACAAAAGTGAAATTCGTGTTTCAAGACCATCTTGACTTGCTATCTCCTTGGTTAATGTATCTCTCCTTGAAATTTCAACAGTGCCATTTTGTAAATCTCTTGGTCCAACAGTCAATCTTACAGGAACACCTTTAAGTTCCCATTCTGCGAATTTGAAGCCTGAACGCAGATTGTCCCTATCATCAATTTTAACTGAAATGCCAACTCCTTCCAATCTTTTTTTAATTTGAGACATGTTTTCCAAAATATTGGAAAAATCTCCATCGCTCTTAATAACAGGAACCATTACTACCTGAATCGGAGCAAGCTTTGGAGGAAGCACCAGCCCATTATTGTCACTGTGTGCCATAACAAGTGCTCCCATAAGCCTTGTAGAAACTCCCCATGAAGTAGCCCATACATAATCAAGTCCACCCTCTTTATTGGCAAACTGAACATCAAAAGCCTTGGCAAAATTTTGACCGAGAAAATGAGAAGTGCCTGCCTGAAGAGCCTTACCATCCTGCATCATAGCCTCTATGCAAAGAGTATCTATTGCTCCTGCAAATCTCTCGCTTTCAGTCTTTCTTCCCACAATTACAGGCATTGACATGTACTTTCTTGCAAATTCAGCATAAACTTGCACCATTTTCAATGTCTCCTCAATTGCCTCTTCGCTTGTAGCATGTGCTGTATGACCCTCTTGCCAAAGGAACTCAGTTGTTCTGAGAAACAGCCTTGTACGCATCTCCCATCTTACAACATTTGCCCATTGATTGACAAGAATAGGAAGGTCTCTATATGATTTAATCCAATTTTTATATGTATTCCATATAATTGTCTCAGATGTAGGCCTTACAACAAGCTCCTCTTCAAGTTTTGCATCAGGATCTACTACCACACCTGGACCATCTGGATTTGCCATTAGTCTGTGATGAGTAACAACGGCACACTCTTTGGCAAACCCTTCAACATGTTCTGCCTCCCTGCTTAAAAAAGATTTTGGTATAAATAGAGGGAAATAGGCATTTTGATGGCCTGTCTCCTTAAACATCCGGTCAAGCTGAGCCTGCATCTTTTCCCAAATAGCATAACCATAGGGCTTTATGACCATACATCCTCTTACTGCTGAGTTTTCAGCCAATTCAGACTTGATAACCAAATTATTATACCATAATGCATAATTCTCCTCTTTGTTGCTAACTTCTTTTGCCATTACCTAAATAAAATATTTGTCAGTGGTACAATTTTTGTGTAAATTTGTATTGAACAGCACAAAAGTAGAAATAATATTTAATACACAGGAGGTGTGTTATGAAAAACAAACTTTATTACTTGGCAGCCGTTATTCTTGCATTGAGCTCTTGCGGCACCGGAAGTCGTTATTCATCTGCCTCTTACGAAGATCCTGCATATTATAGACCAGGTACTGATATAGCAGTTGTTCGTAAAGCTGATGACCAATCTGCGACTGACAAGGAGCTGCAGGCATTGAAGGAAAAGACGAAGGAAGTAATTGTAGTAGACGAGAAAAGCGGTAAGACAGTCCTCCCATTATCCAAAGCCGACACTGTTCTTGTTGACATCAATGAATATGATTCATATGAGGAATTGCTTACCAAATTTAATTCACCAGAATATGAAATACATTTCACAGTAAATGATTATTCTAACTGGTGGAGCTATCCATGGGCATGGAATCATCCATACTATTATTGGAATCCGAGTTGGAGATTTACCTTCAATTGGTATTATGGGTATTGGGATCCATGGTATTATTCAAGTTGGTCTTGGTATAATCCTTATTATTACGATTATTGGTGGTATCGTGATCTATATTACGGCTGGTGGGGACCAAGATATGATCTTTACGGATACTGGCCATCAGGTGGCTGGTACAGTGGACCTTACTGGGTTGTACCGGTAGAACGTCACTTGTATGGCAGAAGAGATTCTGATAATTCCAATCCTAATCAAAGGCATAGCGGAATTAACTCTTCCGGAAGTTATACCAGAATGTCCAAGGCAGAAATCAGCCAAATAAGGGGCAGTTCTGTTTCAAATTCCGGTAACAGACCTTCACAGAGTGTTTACAGAAGAGAAAACAGCCAAGATCGTTTTACAACAAGTAGTGGAAAAGTTATTAATCAGAGCTCAGGGAACTCAAACATTGTCAGAAACGCTAATTCTGGAAATACTGGCATAAAGAGTAGCGCTCATTCAACTTCACCAAAGAAGTCTGAATATACAAGATCAACCGGAAATTATAGAGTCCCGGTACGTCAAAATAATGCGGCATCCGGCTCTAATAGTGGTTCTGGAATTTCTACCGGTAAAAATTCATCTACAAACCGTTCTGAATTTCAAAGAAGTAATATTAACAATACTTATTCACAGCCAACTAGAAATTCGGGAACATTTCAGAGTTCAGGTTCTTCTACTCAATCATCTCAATCATCCGGTAGTGGGAGAAGTTCTTCAGGCAGTGGATCAGTTTATCGTAGATAATTTATTATGAAAAAGACATTTACATTTACAGTTGCCATTTTACTTACTACTTTACTATCGGCACAAAATAGATATGATGCTTTAAGGTATTCCCAAAATTTTTATGAAGGAAGTGCAAAGAGCTTAGCTATGGGAAACGCGATTGTCTCTATCGGTGGAGATCTTGGAGCTATCAGTATAAATCCAGCTTCAGCAGGGCTTTATAGATACTCTGAATTTATGTTTACCCCATCCACTATTTCAACTCTTACTGAAACCGACTATCTGGACAGAAATACAGACAAGCGTTTTTTCAGGGCTGGGGTTTCTTCCTTTGGTTTTGTCACTCCGCTTAACGGCATAAGAAAGACAGGCAATCTTAAAGGATTGAATGTGTCTGTATCCATGAATAAACTGAATAACTTTAATAACCGGGTATCGGCAAAAGGACGCGCTGACAACACCAGTTGGCTCTCATTTCTTGCATACAATACAAAAGGAATCAACTCATCAGAGTTGGATATTCAAAGTGTAGGCGATACATATCCTTTTTACAACAGTGGTGCATCTTGGAGTTCAGTTCTAGCATGGAATACCAATCTGCTTGACAGGCTACCTGATTCCGAAAGTAAATATATTGCTGCAACAGAAAATATTGTGGGTAATTCTAACGTGATTGGGGGCCCTCTTGATCAGGGGTTTAAAAGAGAAACCACTGGAGGAATATCAGAATATGCTATTACTCTTAGCGGAAATGTTAACAATAAGTTTTACTTTGGATTCAGCCTGGGACTACAGTCCTTGAGATATACAGACTGGCAGTCTTACAGTGAGTTTGCAGTGAATTTAAATCAGTTTGATTCAAAGTTCAAAGATTTTGAACATATTTACAAGCAGACTACAACCGGCGTTGGCATAAATGCAAGAGCAGGCGTTATTTACCTTCCTGTTGAAGGGCTGAGACTGGGTGCCAGCCTGGCTACTCCTACATATTTCTCGCTTGAAGATGAATGGAGAGAAAGCATGTACGCTGAATACAGTGATAATTATCATATCTTATTAAAATCTCCAAAGGGTTCTTACGACTACTTGGTGATTACACCTGCAAGGGCAAATCTGGGCATATCTTATTTTTTCGGAACAAGAGGATCCATATCTCTTGATTATGAGTTTGTCGGCTACGAATGGATGCGGATGGATGATGCTGACTCTGATTTTGATGAGTTTGATAATGAAAATGATTTGATAGAGGAGGATTTTCAAAACACTAGTAATATTAGGGCAGGTGCTGAGTTTAGGTTAAACAGAATTTTTTCTTTGAGGGCAGGATATTCATTCTATCAAAATCCTGAGAGAAATTATGGATTTGACACACAGTTTGTATCATGTGGTGCCGGATTTAAATTTGGAAGTGGGTTTTTTGCCGATTTTGGTATTCAGAGACGAATCTCTAATTCAGAAAATTTCAGGCTTTATGAAAATGTTCCTTTGCAGGGAGGGTCATCATTATTGGCTCCAACAGGCGAATCAACATATACTGCTTGGAAAATGCTGGCAACTATAGGCTTTAGGTTTTAGAAAAAGAATGTGATGGAGTTAGGCCCTTCGTTAAAGAGGAGGTCTATTATTGAGAGATTCGGAATGAATCCATATTTATGGGCAAATACCTGATAGTATTGCCCATATTTATTATTAAAAAGCACTTCTCTTTTTGGATGAAAATAATTTCTGTAGTCATTCCCTTCAAAATCTCTTATATAATTTTGCGTGAATTCAGGTACTGATGATATTCCAATCAGATCAAGAATAGTGTTTAAAAGTCTATTATTATAGTTAAACAGCAAAGGTTCTTCTTCAGTATAAAATGAGTATATTTCATCCTTGTAATAACAAAAAAAAGGAGAGGAATTATAGGCAGAAAATATGGCTCTCCAATGTTGTTTTTGCCACTTTTTGGTATAATCTATCTTTACCTTGTCAATTCTTCTTGTATCTTCGTCATTCCTGTCTTCTCGACATATGGGTATTATCAGTGGTAAAAGCCCGGCTGAACTGTATATATAACAACGATTTCTGTAGGATTGCTTTTGATAGTTCTCGTATCTTTCAATTACAGGCCTGCAGGAGTTAGCTATTGCTCTTATATATTCAATCGAAGGAAGATACGCAGTTGATAACAAAACCGAAGCAGAATGACTGTTATCCATGTATAAGTCTCGAAATTTTAGGAACTATGCCTCTTTTGGAATTCTTGATAAAATCAAGAATGGTTCTTTTCTCAGTACTCTCTTCAAAATCCTGTTCTATTCTTTCACAGGCATCTGAAATATTGAGGCCCGAATCGTATAGAGTTCTGTAAATGCTCTCAATTCTGGATATCTGCTCACTTGTAAAACCGTTTCTTCTCAGACCCACTATATTCAATTTATAAAAAGCTACAGGATTATTCCCTGTTAATGCATAAGGAGGTACATCCTTCCTTACGGCAGATGCTCCTGATACCATACTATAAGCTCCCACCCTGGTAAACTGATGAAATGCAGCCTTTCCTCCAATTGTAGCATAATCATTTACTTCAACAAAGCCGGCAAAACCAACATAGCTTATAATAACTGTTCCATTGCCAATCACGCAGTCATGAGCTACATGAGAATAAGACATAAGCATGTTATTATTACCCATAACTGTCTTCCCCCGCCCATGTATAGTACCTCTTGCCATATTTGCAAATTCTCTGATAATATTGTCGTCTCCTATCTCAAGCCAAGTCTCTTCTTCGGCAAATCCCACGTCCTGAGGAGTAGAGCCTAAGACAGCTCCGGGATAAATTTTGTTATTACTGCCAAGTTTTACATAGTCAAGAATAGTCACATGAGGCCCTATTATCGTACCATCGCCTATCTCCACATTTTCTGCAATATAAGAAAATGGACCAACTGTTACATTATTACCTATTCTGGCTTTCGGATGGATAAATGTATTACTCATACAATTGTTTTTCACTCCTTGTTCTTAATCACCTGAGCGACCATCTCTCCTTCACAAACCAAGGAATCACCAACGTAGACTTCACCCTTCATATAGACTATTGATCTACGAATCGGTTGAGTAAGAGTCATTTTAATGACGATTACATCTCCTGGGACCACCTTTCTTTTAAATCTAACTTTATCAATTTTTGCAAAATAGGTTGAGTATTTTTCAGGTTCGTCAACTTCGTTGAGGACTAAAATACCACCAACTTGTGCCATTGATTCAAGAATTAATACTCCTGGCATAACAGGTTCGTCCGGAAAATGACCGATAAAATATCCTTCGTTAATCCCAATAGTTTTAATACCTACTACAACATTTTCAGTCATTTCAATAATTCTATCCACCATAAGAAAAGGAGGCCTGTGAGGAAGAAGTTTCTTAATCCCGTTGATATCTACAAGTGGTTCTTTGTTAGGGTCATACTGAGGTATAGCATCTGACCTCATCAAATCATTTCTCATAATTTTTGCTACTATCGTGTTTATACTATGTCCTGGCTTATATGCAGTTATGCGTGCCCTAATCCTTTTTCCCGTAAGAGCAAGATCTCCAATTAGATCTACAAGTTTATGTCTTACACACTCATCCTTAAACCTTAAACCTGATTCATTGATATACCCTCTTGAAAGATCGCCTTTCAAAACACCAGGGTAACTATTTTTTATAAAATCCAGATCTTCTTGGGATAAAGGCTTATCTGCTATAACTATCGCATTATCAATATCACCACCCTTAATAAGTCCCTGTTTCAGGAGTGGCAATATATCGTGAATAAATACAAAAGTCCTGCAAGGAGCTATTTCAGTTAAAAAATCAGTATTATTATCAAATATAACACGTTGCTTGCCAATTATATCAGAGTCAAAATCAATTGTCACATCAATCATTAACTCTGAGGCAGGTTCTATCGTTATCTCTGAGCCGCTTTTGTCATCTTTGTAATAAATTGTACGTTCAGGAGTATAATAGTTGGAAGATGCATTTTGCTTTTCCAAACCACTCTCAGACAACCTATTTGCAAACCCCAATGCACTTCCATCAATAATTGGAACTTCAGGGCCATCTATCTTTATGAGTGCATTGTCTATTCCAAGGGCAAACAGAGTCGCCATAATATGCTCTATGGTAGATACTTGAGCATCGCCTTTTCCAATTGTGGTGCCTCGTTGGGTAGAAACAGTATATTCAGCAACGGCAGGCACTTCAGGTTCTCCTGGGAGGTCAACTCTTCTAAACACAATGCCATGATTTATCGAAGCAGGATGGATTTCCATATGCACAAAAAGTCCGGTATGTAATCCTTTCCCCTCAAATTTTACAACCTTTGACAGAGTACACTGCATAGCATTATTTTTTTTTGTTAAGATCCCTGAAAAGTGCATATGACTTCATGAACTTTTTGTAGTCAAAAGCAGGAGAGCCAGCCAAAATTGTGCCTGGAACTTTAATATTGCTAAGAACTCCAGCCTGGGAAACAATAGTTGTGTTGTCTGCAATGACAAGATGATCACCTATGCCGACTTGCCCACCTATTATACAATTTTTACCTATTACAGTAGAACCTGCAATTCCTGCCTGAGCAGCAATAACAGTGTTTTCTCCAATATCACAATTATGTGCTATCTGAATAAGGTTGTCCATCTTGACTCCCTTCCTAATTATTGTTGACCCCATTGTTGCTCTGTCAATGGTAGTATTTGCTCCAATTTCACAATTGTCTTCGATGACTACATTCCCAATCTGAGGTACTTTATTGTAGACTCCATTACTATCAGGAGAAAATCCAAACCCGTCTGCTCCTATAACTGCGTTTGCATGAATTATACAATTTGAACCTACCTTGCAAGCAGCATAAATCTTAACTCCCGGATAAATAATAGTATTCTCCCCAATAGTGACATTATCACCAATATAAGAATGTGGGTAAACTTGAGACCCTGTACCAATCACTGTCGACTTACCAACATAAGAATGTGAACCTATATATGCATTTTTCCCAATTTTTGCACTCCAGGAAATCTTCGTAAAAAAACCTCTTCCTCTTTTGTTTTTAGCCTTAATAGTATTGAAGAGATCAAGTAAAACCGGCATACACTGATATGCATTATCAACCTTAATTATACACGGAGCTGGTAAGGGGGCAGAAGGGATAAAATCCTTGTTAATCAGTATAATACTTGCCTTAGTATTATAAAGATATTTTTCATATTTTTGGTTAGCATAAAAACTTATTGAGCCTCGCTTGCTTTGTTCAATCTTTGTGATTGAACTTACTACTGTTTCAGGATCTCCAAAAATTTCTCCATGAACCAACTTAGCAATAGTTCCAGCTGTTATCATCATCTGTTTTTTCATAATCTGGCTGTGCAAAGAAAGTATTTTTTTGTGACTTGAGAAAAAGCCTTAGCTGAAAGCATGTCTGAGATATCATAAATATTTTTAACCTTACCATCTTTAGACATAATGCCAATAAATTCACCTTCAATGTCATACCCTTCATTTACAACTTCACCGCACTGGACAAGATAATCTTCGCCTGAACATAATTCAGGATTGATTGGCTCTGAAGAAAGTATAATCTTGGGCAATCGACGCATTGAGAGATTTCTACTCAATAGCGACAAAATTTTGTCATCACAATAGTGCCACTGTTTAATAGTTGAAATGAAATCATTATCGTCTAACATTGCGAATTTGTCTATTATTGAACGATCTTCAAGATCACCTTCGGAAAATTTGTTTCTCATGAAAAAAAAGATTGCAGAAGAGCCTTGAAGTTGAACAGAACTTTGCGTAAGCTCCCTTGCTCTGCGAAGAATCTGTATTAATAACTGTTCTGCGGCTATTACAGTTTTATGCAAATAAACCTGCCAAAACATTAGACGCCTTGAAATAAGAAACTTTTCTACCGAATAAATACCTTTCTCCTCAACCACAAGCGAATTTTCATGAACATTCAGCATTTTTATTATTCTCTCATGACCAATCATCCCCTCCGCAACACCCGAAAAAAAACTATCTCTTCTCAAATAATCAAGTCTGTCGACATCAAGCTGACTTGAAACAAGTTGGTGAAGAAAGTGTTTTGGATACTTATCTTCAAAAATTTCAATAGTCTTGGCCAAAGCATTATTTTTCTCTTTATTGATGGCCTTCATCATAGCAAGAGAAATCTCCTCATGTGAAATACCAACCAGCAAGTTGTTTTCAAGTGCATGACTGAAAGGGCCATGACCAATATCATGCAGTAACATTGCACACATGGAAGCCTCCTCTTCTGAAGCATCAATCTCTATCCCCTTACTTCTCAATGCATCGATTGCCTCTTTCATTAGATGCATTGCCCCCAAAGCATGCAAAAGTCTTGAATGAGTAGCACCGGGATAGACAAGATTAGTCATCCCAAGTTGTCTTATATCTCTAAGTCGCTGAAAATAAGGATGCTCAATAATCTCCTGAATTAACCCTGATGGAATGTTTATGAAACCATGCACAGGATCATTAATGATTTTATAACTTTTTTTCATAGCGTAAAGTTATGAAAATAAAAAAATATTTTGTTGTTAATAATAAAATTTCTAAATTTGCATCGGTTAAGTGAAAAGATGTAAGGGGACGAAAGTCCCCTTATTTTGTACAATTTTTATGATAAAAAAAGAAACTATAGCTGCTCTTATTGAAAATTACTTGAAAAACAATTCATTGTTCCTTGTTGATATTAACATAAGCCTGGATAATGATGTTGAGGTAACTGTTGAGTCTTATTTCTCTGATGTATCTTTAGACAATTGCACAGACATAACCAAAATTATTACTGATAAATTTAACAGAGATGTTGAAGATTTCTCTCTCACTGTCACTTCTGCGGGTCTGGACCAACCTTTCAGAATATTGCCACAGTACCTCAAATATTTGGGAAAGGAAGTCTCTGTCCAACTAAAAAATGGAAATAAGATAACAGGGATACTTAACGAAGCTACTGACAATTATATAGATATATCCTATAGTCAGACAATTGCCATTGATGGCAAAAAAAAACGTGAAAAAAAAGAGATTAAGGAAAAAATTTTGTTGTCAGACATTAAATCTACAAAACCATTTATAAATTTTAGATAATTAAAAGCAAAAAATCTATATGGAAGGGTTAAATCTAGTAAGCACATTTGCTGAATTTAAAGAGTTGAAAAATATAGACCGCCCAACAATGATGAGCGTTTTGGAAGACGTTTTTCGTAATCAACTCATCAAAATGTACGGCACTGCTGACAATTTTGATATAATCATTAACATTGACAAAGGTGATTTTGAAATATGGAGAAATAGAGAGGTTGTTGAGGTTGTTGAGGATCCTAACACTCAAATTTCTCTTGAAGAAGTGTCCAAAATCGATGACTCATATCAAATTGGAGAACAGTTTACAGAAGAAGTAAAACTTGAAAGTTTTGGAAGAAGAGGAATACTCAATCTTCGCCAGAATCTTTCAGGAAGAATAATGGATATAGAAAAAGCCAATCTTTACAACAACTATAAGGACAGAATAGGAGAGATAATAGTTGGAGAAGTGTATCAGGCATGGAGAAAAGAAGTTCTGGTTATGGATGAAGAAGGTAATGAACTTTTACTGCCAAAATCAGAACAAATACCATCTGACTTTTTCAGGAAAGGTGACTCTATAAGAGCTGTGGTTTCTAAAGTTGAGATGGAAAACAACAAGCCTGTTATTACTTTATCTAGAACATCTCCTGTATTTCTTGAGAGACTTTTTGAACAGGAAGTTCCCGAAATTTTCGATGGACTTATAACTATAAAAAAAATTGTCAGGATACCTGGTGAAAGAGCTAAAGTGGCTGTTGAGTCATACGACGAAAGGATTGACCCAGTTGGAGCATGCGTTGGTGTCAAGGGTTCCAGAATACATGGAATTGTAAGAGAGCTAAGAAATGAAAACATAGATATAATAAACTGGACATCAAATTTACAACTGCTCGTACAGAGAGCTTTGAGTCCGGCTAAAATTTCGTTAATAAAAATCAATGAGCAAGAGAAGCGGATCAGCGTCTACCTTAAACCGAATGATGTCTCTCTCGCTATCGGCAAGGGTGGAAGTAACATCAAACTTGCCAGCATGCTTATTGGTATGGATATCGACGTATTCAGGGATCTTGAAGACGAGGATGAGGAAGATGTGCTTTTAACTGCTTTCAGCGATGAAATAGATGAATGGATTATTTCTGCATTAAAAAATATTGGATGTGATACTGCGAAAAGTGTTCTTGCCCTTCCGGTCTCAGAAATAGTTAAAAGGGCAGATCTTGATGAAGAGACCGTAAATGAAGTACAAAGAATACTTCGAGCAGAATTTGAAGAGTAATTTTTAACAGGAGGATAATGAATGACAGCTGATGAAAACATAAGAGTTAACCGTATACTTAAGGACTTCAATATTGGTATGGGAACACTTGTTGAATTTCTCAAAACCAAAAAAATTGAAATTGATCCAAAACCAACAACCAGAGTGACTCCAGAAATTTATGAATTAGTTCGTAAAGAGTTCGGTCAGGAACAATTTATTAAAGAACAGTCAAAAAAAGTTGCAATAAAGGTTAAGGATATTACCGAAAGAGCCGAGTCATCAAAAGTCGAAGATAATGATGACTACGTTCCTGTCAAAGAAGTCTTTATTAAGACGACAATTGTTGAACCTCCAGTTACTCCAAAAATTGTTGGTAAGATTGATCTGGATCAGCTCAACAGACACTCTTCTCATACAGACAGTCACACTGATATACATACACCACAACTTGAAAAAGCACATACAGATACAAAAGAGACCAAGCCTGTCACAACTCCTGAACCAGAATCACCTGTTACCGAAGAGTTAAAAAAAGAAGAGCCACATGATAATGTAACAACTGAAAATGCGCCTTCTGTCGATGAGTCTGAGAAAGAGACTTCTCCTGAGGCTGTACGGCAAGATGATGAATATAAGGATAAAGCAGCAATTGTGGAAGAAAAAAAAGAAAAGAGTGAAAAGAAAGAGGATAGAGTGAAAACTGAAGAAAAAGTGAGCGAAATCAATAAAAAAGAGGAGCCTATTCACATAGAGACTAAGGTAGAGAAACTTTCAGGGCTTAAGATAAACGGTTCTATAGATCTTTCTCAATTTGAGAAGAAAAAACCCGATCAGAAACAAAATTCTCACTTTAATCCAAATAAAGGTAAAAGAGAAAGAATCCACAAAAGTGGAAAAGAGAAAGTAGATCTGTCAAAAGAGTCAAAAGGAACAGAATTTAAACAGAAAGGGAAACCCGGGAACATTACACAGAAAAATCCAAAATTTCAACGTAATGACAGATTTAAACCTGTTAAAAATGAAGTTGATGAAGACGAAGTTCAAAGACAGATAAAGGAGACCTATGCCAAGATGATCGAAAGCAAGGGAAAGACTAAAGGATCCAAGTATCGTCGTGATAAGCGTGAAATAGCCAGTCAGAGGCATATGGAAGAACAGGAACTTCAGGAGTTGTCAAATAATATTTTGAGAGTAACTGAATTTGTAACCGTTAACGACTTATCTGTAATGATGGATGTGCCTGTCACAAAAGTGATAGAAGCATGTATGAATCTTGGACTGATGGTTTCTATAAACCAACGTCTTGATGCCGAAGCCATGGTTCTCGTTGCTGAAGAATTCGGATACAAAGTCGAGTTTATTACTGCCGAGATACAGGAAGCGATTCATGAAGAAGAGGATGACGAAATGAATCTTGTCACTCGACCACCAATTGTAACAGTAATGGGACATGTCGATCATGGCAAAACATCATTACTTGACTACATCAGAAAATCAAATGTAATTGCAGGTGAAGCTGGAGGCATTACCCAACATATTGGAGCTTACAATGTTAAACTGTCTGATGGACAAAGAATAACCTTTCTTGATACTCCGGGTCATGAAGCTTTTACTGCCATGCGAGCTCGTGGAGCCAAAATAACAGACATGGCAATAATTATAATTGCAGCCGATGATGCTGTCATGCCCCAGACAAAAGAAGCAATAAATCATGCCCAAGCAGCAGGTGTACCTATGATCTTTGCCATCAATAAAATTGATAAACCTGGAGCTAATCCCGACAAAATAAGAGAACAACTGGCAGCAATGAATCTTTTGGTTGAAGATTGGGGAGGAAAATATCAGTGCCAAGAAATCTCTGCCAAAAAAGGACTCAATGTTGACAAATTACTTGAGAAAATACTTCTTGAAGCAGAACTGCTCGACCTTAAGGCAAATCCCAATAAAAAAGCTCATGGAACAGTCATTGAGTCTTCACTTGACAAGGGACGCGGTTATTTGGCGACTGTCCTTGTTCAATCAGGAACGCTTCATGTCGGTGATGTTATCTTGAGTGGAAGTAATACCGGAAGAGTTAAGGCAATGTTCAATGAAAGAGGCCAAAAAGTAAATGAAGCAGGCCCGTCAACGCCTGTCTCACTACTTGGATTAAATGGTGCTCCAGCAGCCGGTGAAACATTCAATGTAATGGACGATGAAAAGGAGGCAAGAGAATTGGCCAACAAAAGAGAACAACTACTCAGGATTCAGGGACTTAAAACACAAAAACACATAACTCTCGAAGAAATTGGCAGACGAATTGCAGTTGGCAACTTCCAGGAACTTAACATCATTGTTAAAGGAGACGTAGATGGTTCAATCGAGGCTCTCTCCGATTCTCTCATTAAACTATCTACAGAGGAGGTCCATGTAAATGTTATTCACAAAGCCGTAGGAGCTATTTCGGAAAGTGATGTGTTGCTGGCTGCTGCATCTAACGCGATAATCATAGGATTTCAGGTAAGACCTTCGGCTAATGCACGAAAACTTGCTGAAAAAGAAGAGATAGAAATACGACTCTACTCTATAATCTATGATGCCATAAATGAGGTTAAGAGTGGTATAGAAGGTATGCTTGCTCCTGAAGAGAAAGAAGAAGTAATAGGCACAGCAGAGGTAAGGGACGTTTTTAAAATTTCAAAAGTCGGCACAGTAGCAGGTTGTATGGTTAAAGACGGAAAAATTACGAGAAACAACAGGATAAGAGTCATACGCGATGGCATAGTTGTACACGAAGGGACTCTCGGATCGCTCAAGCGATTTAAGGATGATGTCAAGGAAGTGTCTGCCGGATTTGACTGTGGCCTTAATGTAGACGGATACAACGATATTAAGATCGGAGATGTAATTGAGGCATATACAATTGTTGAAATCAAGAGAAAACTTTAATCAATAATTGATTCAGCATATATTAACTTCTGGTTCAATATCCACATTAAATCTCTCCTTTACAGTTTGGATAATTGTATGTGAGAGATTTATCAATTCATCCCCTGTTGCTCCTTCAAAAGCAAGCAAAACCAACGGCTGTTTTGCATGAACACCAACGTTTCCAACTCTTTTCCCCTTAAAACCACACTGCTCTATCAACCATGCAGCAGGAATTTTATAATATTTCTCTCCTGAAGGAAAAAGCTTTAGTGAAGGATGACTATTTTTGATAGAGAGAGCCAGCTTTTCACTAACAACCGGATTTTTAAAAAAACTTCCAGCATTGCCGACAACTGAAGGATCTGGTAACTTACTAGCTCTTATAGAAGATATTATATCTCTGACAGTATGAATGGAAGGATTGTCCAAACCATGCAAAGCGTGTTTTACATCCTCATAATTAGCGTTGATTACAGGATTCTTAGTCAATCTGAGTGTAACATATGTTATAATTCCACACCCTTTCAATTCTCGCTTAAAAATGCTATCTCTGTAACCAAAATTACACTCTACACAAGAAAATTCCCTTGCAGAAAGATCATTGTAAAACATGAATTCCACCGCATGTATTACATTTGAAACTTCTGCCCCATAAGCTCCAATGTTTTGAACAGGAGCTGCCCCGGTACATCCAGGAATAGCTGAAAGATTTTCCACACCTCCCCACCCTCTGTCTACACAAAACTGCACAAGATCATCCCAAACCACACCTGCACCAGCTCTTAAGTAAATATAAGCGCAGTCATTACCGACAATAGAAATATCCATTATGGCAGGATGTATAACTATCCCTTTGAAATCTCTTCGAAAAAGGATATTTGATCCTGACCCAATTACTATTTTGGGAATTTGGGAATATTCTGAGTTACTCAGCAACAATTTCAATTCCTCCTTACTTTCTACCTCTGCATAAAAGTCAGCTTTTACATCAAAGCCAAATGTATTTTTATCTTTAAGACTACACTCTCGAACAATCTTCATCTTTTTTTAAATTTGGTTTATATGTAATCCTGAGAATAAACCTCATAAGAAAAATCACCAACAAAAGAAGAGCAATAAAAACTTCTACTGTAACACGCTCCTTAATAATTTTTTTTGCCGATATTATCTCTGGATCCTCCTTTATGATTGATTCAATATTAAGTCTATCTGCATCTATCATTGACCATTTCGCAGAAATTTGACCATCATAGAGATATACCAATCCCCCATTTGAACGATTTAGAGTTATGAGAGTTTTATAGTCCGAATAATAAACAACAAGGTTATCAATATTTCCGAAAATTTCATCAACACTCTCAAAAGAAGAGCCGGTGAGTATAATATGTTTAATACCCATAGATTTAAAATGAGTATCTCTTTCGACAATTTTTTTAATAGTCTTTTGATCAAGTCTTTCCAAATAAGGGATAGAAGTAATAAAAAGAGCACCTTTGTAAGATAAGATAGAATCAGTGATATATTCACCATTTCTGTCAGATATTGCAAAAGTTCCGGATTTTGGCTCTGCTGTGTTATTTACCTTCTTGCTTCTCGAATCAACAAATGTCCAGGTAGAATCTGGAAGGTTTTCAATCGAAAATTCCTTGATAGTGTTCCCCTTTTTATAAATCAATACTGTTTCAAAAACAGGCTGATTTTCATTTTTTTGTAAAATGAAATTCTCTCTTAGATCTTTCCCAGCTTTATAATCCGTAAAATCAATCAGAGGCAAATGCCGATAGCAACGTACGGAAACGGTTACGACAGCTAATGCATATAAAGAAACAAGTATCCACTCCCAATGATTAGGAGCAATTGGAACAAATGTATCTCTCTGTCTGTATATTATCAGTGCACAGATAAATAATATAATGTTTTTATAAAAACTTTGCCAGTTTGTTAGTTTAACTGCTTCTCCAAAACACCCGCAGTCGTGGATAGGGTTAAAAATTGCCAGAAAAAAAGTAATTATTGTAAAAAATGAGACTAATATCAGTGTAACTGAAGTAATTACTTTCATCCTTATACCAAGTAGTAAGGAAATACCTAAAAGCAACTCTACAGATGACAGCACTATCCCCATGACCTGGCAGATCACGGGAGCAGCAGCCAACCCTATAATTTTGAAATACTCTGCAAATATCAACCCCACTCCCACCGGATCAATTATCTTGGTAAATCCTGAAAAAATGAAAGTCAGTCCTAACAATATTCTGGAAAACCCTCTTAAAAATCTCATATCAACATTTTTTTTCAATTTGTTTTAAAATCAATTCAAATATTGCGCCTGCATCAAGCATCTCTCCTGAAACACCAGAACAATCAATCCTTATAAAACTGCTGTCCAATTTGCATTGGGCAAGATATATATCTCTGACTCGTTTCTGAAAAAAAATGTCTGCTTCATGAATATCTATCTTGCCTTGTAAATATTTTCTCTCTGCTCCTACCCTCACTTCATTTAATTTTTGAAAAATAAAGTCAATTGGAACATCTAAAAACAAGTTCAGATCAGGTTTTGGAATAGCAAAGTGACGAAATTCCGTATCGATAATCCAATCTCTCACCATCTCCTCCTCATGCTGGTCATGTGCTTTGGCACACTGAAAAGCTATATTTGAATATACATATCTGTCAAGAATTACTATATCTCCCTTTTCAAGCCAACCCTTGATCAAAGGAGCAGCGTCATGTCTGTCCCCTGCAAACAACAAGGCAACAAGTAATGGATGAACTTCATCAATCTTTCCCAAATCTCCTCTCAAAAATCGAGATATGAGATCTCCAAAAACAGGTGCATCAAATCTCGGAAAATGAAGAAGTCTGACAGTCCTGTCCATTTTTTTGAAATAATTCTCTATCATGTACATCTGGGTAGATTTCCCTGCCCCGTCCAGTCCTTCCAGAACAATTAGCATAATAAGTCCTATATTTGTAATTAAAGCAAAGTTAGTTAATAAATAGAAATGATAAAGATCAATTATCCGTCAGTGATGGGTATAATTAACCTCAATCCGGATTCATTCTTCAGTGAGAGCCGTTGTACTACAGAAAATGAGATTATCTCAAAATTTGAAAAGATGATAGAAGAGGAGGCCGATATTATTGACCTGGGAGCATGCTCTACCAGACCCGGATTAAGAAGTATTCCTGAAGAACTCGAATGGGAATATCTTCAGCCAGGTTTGAAGATTCTTTTAAAATATTTTCCTCAGTGCACTGTTTCAATCGACACTTTTAGGGCTTCAATTGTTGAACGGGCTTATGATTTTATTGGTGATTTTATCATAAATGATATTTCTGCCGGAGAAGATGATCCTGAAATGCTTAACATGGTTGCAAAGCTTGAATTACCATACATTGCCATGCACAAAAGGGGAACCCCTGAAACTATGCAAAGCCACTGCCAATATGTGGATGTGGTAAGTGAAGTTCGCAACTATTTCGTTAATTTCATAGAAACGGCTACAAAAAAGGGAATAAAAGAGATAATTATTGATCCGGGATTCGGATTTGCTAAGGATAATCCTCAGAATTATACAATGTTGAATAGATTGGATGAGTTCAAAATAAAAAAAAGTGAAGATGGAAGTTTCTGGCCTATTTTAGTCGGAATCTCCAGAAAAAGCATGATTTACAGATTTTTAAACATAACTCCCGAAGAATCATTGCCTGTAACTGTTGCTCTTAATCTACAAGCACTTCTCAAAGGAGCAGACATATTAAGAGTACATGATGTTAAAGAAGGCAAACAGATTGTGAAAATCTTTAGTAATTTTATGACTTAATAATACACAATATGGACAATATTCTTGCAATCTCACCCGTGGACGGAAGATATTACAAACAGGTTGAAGGATTATCTGAGTACTTCTCAGAATTTGCACTGATAAAATACAGACTTTATGTAGAGATTGAATATTTTATATTCTTATGTGAAATTCCTCTGCCACAGCTTTCAGAAGTCAAACAAGAAACTTTTGGCACACTTCGCAATATTTACAAGGATTTTTCACTTGATGATGCAAAAGAGATTAAAGGCATTGAAACTGTTACAAATCACGATGTTAAGGCTGTTGAATATTTTGTAAAAAAAAGATTTGACACATTTGGTCTTTCCAAATTCAAAGAATTTATTCACTTTGGACTTACTTCTCAGGATATTAATAATACCTCCATTCCACTCTCTATGAAAGATGCACTCAAGGAGTTATATAACCCTTTGTTGCAATCACTCATATCTAAGCTTGAAGAACTTGCAGAAGAGTGGAAAGATATACCGATGCTTGCAAGAACACACGGCCAACCAGCCTCTCCTACAAGGCTTGGCAAAGAGATTGAGGTTTTTGCCGTTCGTCTTAAGGAACAATATAACATGTATGAAATGATTCCGTTGGCAGCCAAATTTGGAGGTGCCACAGGCAATTTAAATGCTCATCATGTAGCTTATCCTTCAATTGAATGGAACAAACTTGCAAACGATTTTGTGAGTAACAGGCTGGGATTAAAAAGATCTTATCCCACAACACAGATTGAACATTACGACTATTTTGCGGCACTTTTTGATTGTCTTAAAAGAATAAATACCATTTTAATTGACCTTTGTCGTGATATGTGGCTATATATATCAATGGAATATTTCAGGCAAAAAATTAAGGAAGGAGAAGTTGGTTCATCAGCCATGCCACACAAAGTCAACCCTATAGACTTTGAAAATGCAGAAGGCAATTTAGGCTTTGCAAATGCAATATATGAACATCTTTCCTCGAAGTTACCTGTTTCGAGACTTCAAAGAGATCTGACTGACTCCACTGTTCTTAGGAACATCGGGGTTCCAGTAGCCCACAGCATAATATCCGTCAAATCACTGTTAAAAGGATTGAACAAGCTTATATTAAACAGGTCTGCAATAGAAAAAGATCTGAATGCAAATTGGGCTGTTGTGGCCGAAGCTATACAGACAATACTTAGAAGAGAAAATTATCCAAATCCCTATGAAACGTTAAAAGCTCTTACCAGGACAAACCTTCCTGTTAATCAGACACTCATTTCCGAATTTATCGACAACCTCGATATAAGTGATGAAGTAAAAAATGAACTTCGGGCTATTACACCAGAAACGTACACCGGCATATAACAACTCATAAAATGAAAAAATCATATATTTTTATTTTTTTTGTTTTACTCACTTTTTCAGCCAAAGGACAAAAACAGGACAATTTGGTTTATTACGATTATTTTACCGATCAAAGGCTTAGAATAGATCTTGTGTTCGCAGGAAATTCCGAAAAACAGGAAATATTTTTAAAAGGACTTCACAAGGAAAAAGAATGGAGTGGTACTAAAACAAACCTTATTTCACCTTTCGATTATGGAGAGTATCACATGCAAGTGGCTGCAGGCGACGGTAAAATAATTTATACTACCGGATTTAACAATTTATTCCAGGAATGGAGGACAACTGCCGAAGCCAAATCTGTATCCAAGGCTTTTTCTGGCGCTTGCTGGATCCCTTGGCCAAAAGATGTCGTCAAGGTTATTTTTTATGAACGAAAAAAATCAAACGGCAAGCTTGCAAAACTCTGCAGTTTTCAAATTGATCCAAAAGATATGTCGATAAACTGTGAGGATGAAAACGACTTTGAGATTGTATCTCTGATAAATAACAGCGATAAATCAAAAAAAGTGGATCTTCTCTTTGTTGCCGAAGGATATCGAGCTGACCAAATGGATAAGTTTCTTCAAGATGCCAAGAAATTTACTGATTATCTTTTTAACATAGAGCCTTACAAGTCTCGTAAAGATGACTTTAACATTTGGGCTATCAAGTCAATTTCCAAAGACAGTGGGCCTGATATTCCTCATCAAGGCATTTGGAAGCAAACAGTTCTCGAATCAAATTTCTATACATTCAAAATAGACAGATACTTAACCGCACCCGAATACTCTCTGATAGCTTCAGTTGTTTCTAACGCACCTTTTGACGCAATCCACGTTATAGTAAATACCGATAAATATGGTGGCGGAGGCATTTATAACTATTATGCTTTAAGCATGTCTGACCATTCAACAGAATCAATGGTTTTTGTACATGAATTTGGCCATTCATTCGCCGGTCTGGGTGATGAATATTACACATCTGAAGTAAGTTATGAAGATTTCTACAACCTTAAAGTTGAACCATGGGAACCTAATTTGACTACAAAAGTCCATTTTGATGAAAAGTGGAAAGATATGATGGGAAAAGATGGCGTTGGTCTTTATGAAGGTGGGGGATACATGACTAAAGGAATATTCAGGCCTGCTCAAGACTGTAGAATGAAAACCAACACCTCACCATCTTTCTGTCCGGTATGTATAAGAGCAATTAACAGAATGATTGACTATTATACTAAATAGAGGTGAAATCTCAAAAAAAATATCGATATTTTCTATTCGACCTAGATCGTACCTTATGGAATTTTGATCTTAACGCCAAAAGGAATATATTCAGGCTGATTGACAAATACTCACTACCGATTTCGAGCAAAGAGTCTTTTTATAATGATTACGAAATGATAAACCATTTTTTATGGGATCAATATGAAAAAGGCATAATTACAAAAGAATTGTTAAGAAGTGAAAGATTTCGCCAGACGCTGCTTAAGTACAATATTGACAGTCCTTTGCTTGCAAAAATAATTGGAGAAGAGTATCTCGATACAATGCCAAACCAAACCGCTTTAATGCCTTACGCAGCAGAAGTCCTTGCGGAGTTGAAAAGAGCCGGTTGTAAAATTGCGATTATCTCTAATGGCTTTAAAGAAGTACAGTATAAAAAACTTAAAAATTCCGGGATTGAACAGTTCTTCGATGCTGTCCTGATTTCTGAGGAGCAGGGAATACATAAGCCCTCTCCTATAATATTCAAAAGAGCACTAAGAGCTTTGAACGGGATTAAAGAAGAAGCTATTATGACCGGAGACGATTTTGCCAATGATATCGAAGGAGCAATGATATTTGGCATTGACCAGTTCTATTATAATTATAAGAATCTTCCTTGTGAAGGGGGCCCTACCTACAATAGCGATGATCTTAGAGACTTGTTGAAACTTACTTTTTCTCTTCCACAATAAAAAGATCTTCATCATCTTCATGAAAATAGTACTGTTCTCTTGCAAATTTCTCCAAACTGTCAAGATTTGAACTCAGCTCCTGAAGTTTTTCATCAATTGACTTGATTTCGTTTTTGTAGTATTCGATTTGTCGTTCCTGTCTAACAATATTCAGTCTTATGTGAAACCAGTCAATCAGGCTGTTCTTATCGATGAATATTACCCAGACAGCAAAAATAAGAGTGGCTATAAAAAACTTGTTTTTAATAAGCTTATAAAATCCGGATTCCTTAACTCTTTGCCACATCTTTGTTTTAAATAGTTGTTTTCGCAAAAATAGTAATAATTTTGTCTAAGATAATTAATATAATAATGAATGGTTAAACCAACATTACTTGTTCTTGCTGCCGGCATGGGCAGCAGATATGGAGGATTAAAACAACTTGACAGTGTTGGGCCTAATGGCGAAACGATTATGGATTACTCTGTTTTCGACGCTGTCAGAGCCGGTTTCGGAAAGATAGTCTTCACCATACGACATGGTTTCAGAAAACAATTTGAAGATGCCGTAAAACAAAGATACGGGAATAATGTTGAATATGATTTTGTAGAGCAGGAACTGGAAAATATTCCTGACAGGCTCAAATATAACCCGCTTAGAAGTAAGCCTTGGGGGACTGGACATGCCGTATTGGTTGCAAAAGATGTTATCGACACTCCTTTTGCCGTCATTAACGCTGACGATTTTTATGGCTGTAACTCGTTCCAGGTGCTTGGTCACTTTCTTGAAGAGTGTGAAGGAAACACAGGGACTTTTGCCATGGTAGGCTTTAATATTGCCAACACTCTTTCTGAATCCGGCAGTGTGTCACGCGGAATATGTTCAGTCAATTCGGAGGGTTATCTTACTGATGTAGAAGAGCATCATAATATTGCAAGAAAGGATAAATCAATTTATGGCCTTAATCCGCGAAATGAACTTGTAGAAATAGTACCTGAAACTCTGGTATCAATGAATATGTGGGGATTTACGCTGGATTTATTTACATTGGGAGAAGAACTTTTCACGGAGTTTCTATTACAAAATGGAGAAGATTTATCTGCTGAATTTTACATTCCTTATGTTGTAAACAGAATTATCAAAAGCAATAAAGCCTCCTGTAAAGTATTGAGTACTCCTGACCAATGGTTTGGAGTTACCTACAAGGAAGATCGGGAAAATGTTGTTACCAGACTTTCAAAGCTGATTGAAAGGAAGATTTACCCATCTCCCCTTTTTAAAAAGTAAAAATGCAACTAATATTTAATTAATGCTTAAAAAATTCTGGCCGTATATTCCAGATTTAAAAGAAAGCTGGATACTTGTTATAATTCTATTAATTGGGGGTACTGCCCTGAGCACAATACTCACAATTATTATGCGATTTGCTTTTCCTTCACTTACAGAATGGTATGGGACTATTGCTTATCCATTTATATTTTTACTGCCTTATTTGTGGATTGTAAGATCTATTAAAAAGCAACAATCCAACATTTTACTTCCTTTAAACAGTCCAAATTTCGGCAAAATGGGAAGAATAATATTTTTTATTCTACTCATACCATTGCTTTTATCGTTTAATTACGTTACCGAACCACTCTCATCGTGGATGACTGTTCCAGATTTTATCAAGAGACTTTTTGAAAGTGTTACTGAAAACAAGCTCAGCAGCTTGATAATGATGGTAATACTTGCACCATTGTTTGAAGAGACATTTTGCAGGGGGATTATTCTTAGAGGACTTCTGAAACATATGAATCCATTAAAAGCTATTTTTTGGTCTGCATTAATATTCGGTGTAATACACCTTAATCCTTGGCAGGCTATACCGGCCTTTCTGGTAGGTTCACTTATGGGATGGATCTATTGGAAAAGCGGTTCTCTGTGGGCTACAATTTTTATGCATTTTATTAATAATGGGTTTTCATATCTTATTGTTATTCTGTTTCCTGAGCTACCAGCTGATGCAGGCTTCAAAGACCTGTTCCCTGGAAACATGTATTATATATATTACTTACTTTCTCTTATTATCTTGATCTCAATTCTCATTTTAATAAATCGCAATTATGGCAACACTCTATCCACTAAAATTCAAACCAATAGTTAAAGAACGAGTTTGGGGTGGCGATCAGTTAATAAAATTATTAGGGAAACCTTATTCAGGAAACAATCCTGTCGGAGAAAGCTGGGAATTAAGTGGTCTACATGGTGATACATCAGTAATTAAAAATGGATTTCTTAAAAAAAACGATATCAACGAGATTGTAGAAACCTATCTCGGAGATATAACAGGTGATGCAATTTATGACAGATTCGGAATGGAATTTCCAATACTGATCAAATATTTGGATATTCAGAAAGAATTGTCGATACAGGTACATCCTGATGATGAAACAGCTCTTGTAAGGCATGATTCAAATGGTAAAACAGAGTTATGGTATATTGTCGATGCTAATCCCGATGCAAAAATATATATGGGTTTCAACAGAGATACTACCCCTCAGGAATTGTTTGACAAATGCAACAATGACACTGTCAATGAAATACTCAATGTTATTACTCCTAAAAAAGGAGATTATGTTCTAATTAAACCCGGAACAATTCATTCTGCTACAGGAGGCATTTTAGTGGCTGAAATTCAAACAACTTCTGATATTACCTACCGTGTTTATGACTGGGGCAGAGAACATCACCCTGAAACCGCCAGAGAAATGCATCTTGATCTGGCAATAGATATAATAGATTATAAAAAATATGATCTCTCTCAATATCATAGCGCTGACTACAAAAATATAGAGCATGAAATACTTGTTGACTGCAACTATTTTAAGATCTCAAAACTCAATCCAAATAAGACTCTTTACTACGAAAGCACACAGTTTGAAAGTTTTATAATATACATGCTAATAGAAGGAGAAATAACAATTAACTCCAAAAACTCCTTACTTGATGTTTCGAAAGGAGAAACTGTGCTTATACCTGCCGGACTTGGAGAATATTCAATATTAAAAAAATCGGCAGAGTGTACGCTACTCGAAATAACAGGGAAAAGTTAATCTGCTTCTGTTTCGTTATCATAGTAAAAATCAATATTGTCAAAAAGTTCGTCAATATCTCTTCTTTCTTTTTTGGTAGGTCTCCCTGTTCCTCTTTTTCTTGAAAAGAAAAACGACTCTTTGGGCAGGTTCAATTTCTTCAACTCCTCTTGTGGAGTTATGTTGTCGATATACTGATCAACCATTTTAGCAGGCTGTCTGCGTTCGACATCTGCAATAACTCTGTAGGTAAAATGAATGTTCCCTCTTCGGACAGATATTATGTCTCCAGGTTTAATCTCTTTAGAAGGTTTGGCCTGAATTTCATTTATTCTTATACGACCTGATCGACAAGCTTCAGTAGCATCAGTACGAGTTTTATATATTCTCACTGACCATAAGTACTTATCAATTCTGCTCATTTTGCATTACAATAATTCATGGCCTTTTCAACGCCTTCAGTACCAAATAATTTAATAACTTCAACAGCTTTGTCTGCAATCCCAGGGAGAGATTTTATTTCCTGGTCAGTCCATTTTCCAAGTACATAATCTATTTGCCCTCCCTTTGGAAAATCTCCTCCAATACCTATTCTAAGACGTGGAAAATCACTGTTCCCCAAAGTTAAAATAATATCTTTAAGGCCATTATGACCTCCGTCACTACCCTGCTTCCGCATCCTTAAAGAGCCAAACTGTAAAGCTATATCATCCACTACCACAAGCATATTCTCCTGATCAATCTTTTCTGCATTTAACCAGTAATTGACAGCTTTACCACTAAGGTTCATGTAAGTAGATGGTTTAAGCAGCAAAAATCTTTTGCCCTTATATTTATATTCGGCTATATATCCATAACGACTGCTTATAAAAGCTATGTTGGATAATCTTGCCAGAGTATCCAACACATAAAATCCTGCATTGTGACGGGTATCAGCGTACTCGGAACCAATATTGCCCAAACCTGCAATCAGAAAGCTCATGGCTCACCGAATAAGAAATTTACTTTGCCTCAGGAGCAGCTGCTGTGCCTAATGCTGCACGAGTCATCTTCACTGAACAGATAATAGTACTTTTGGGAGTAATAATCTGAATGTTATCATATTTAAGATCTCCGGCTGTAATATTCTTTCCTATGCTGAGAGTTGAAATATCTATTGTAACTGAATCCGGTAAATCTTTGAGCAGGGCTGATATTCTGAGTCTTCTTGCAGAAACAGCAAGTTTACCGCCCTGACGCACTCCCTCAGAATTACCTGTAATAATAATAGGAACATTTATTGACACAGGCTTCTCATCTGAAACTAAAAGAAAGTCAACGTGCAAAGGCTCATCTGTTACAGGATGATACTGAATTGCATGAAGAATGGATTTATAGTTTTTGCCATCAATCTGGAGATCAACTATATAAGAATTGGGTGTATTGGTCAAAAGCAACAAATCCTTTGCAGTGACAGAAAAAAGCTGATTTTCTACTCCTTGTCCATAAAGAACACACGGGACCGAGCCGTTTCTTCTTAAGGTTTTGATTGCCTGTTTGTTGGATACTACTCTTGGAACCCCGTTAAGTTTAATTGTTTTCATGATAATTAATAAAAATGTGTTACTCAATCCGGAAATGGTCCGGACCCCATTGCACCAAAAAGTTTCCTTTTTAGAGGCGGCAAAGTTACAAAAAATATAACTCAATACAACAATTTATC
>Ga0208825_1000072_pt1 | contig 98074 bp, 83 predicted proteins | sample AD_UKC113_MetaG_FD_184450 | JGI IMG/M metagenome (GOLD analysis project Ga0208825, IMG submission 184450) | Active sludge microbial communities of municipal wastewater-treating anaerobic digesters from Hong Kong - AD_UKC113_MetaG (SPAdes)... | ecosystem: Engineered > Bioreactor > Anaerobic >...
CACAGTTTTTTTGAAATTAAACACTCTAAATCACTAATTTGTCAGTTTTTGATGCAAAGTTTTACCTACTAAATGCTATCCCCCATCTTTTTTACTAAAAAAGTTGCACTTACTTTGTCAATTCACCGTTTTTCTTTAAAGGCGGTCATTCCTTCTTTTTGGTCCGGGTGGGCAAAGCACAGGGCAAATAAATCCGCCTCAATTGCAATTCCTGTATCTATGTCCGTTTCAATACCCCTGTTCATTGCTTCTTTGGCGTATTTAATAGCTGTTTTGGAATTAGAAATAATTTTTTTGGCTAAAGCGTAAGTTTCTTCCATGAGGCTGTCCTTGCTTACCACCTTATTTACAAGTCCTATCCTGTATGCTTCCTCTGCGTCAATATAGCTGCCTGTGAATATTAATTCCTTGGCTCTTCCCAGGCCCACCAATCTTGGAAGCCTCTGGGTTCCCGAGAATCCCGGCGTAATTCCTAAGCCAACCTCCGGCTGGCCAAACTTTGCTTTTTCGGATGCTATTCTTAAGTCACAGGCCATGGCCAGTTCACAGCCTCCTCCCAAAGCATACCCGTTTACGGCTGCAATTACGACCTTGTCAAGCAATTCGATTTTTCTGAAAATTTTTGACCCTTCTTCGGCAAATTTCTTAGCTTCTTCAACGCTGAGCCCGGACATGTAAGCTATGTCTGCCCCTGCTACGAAGGCCTTCCCTTCCCCTGTAAGTACAATGATTGAAACATCTTTGTCATTGGAAGCTGCGTCAAAAGCAGCGTCCAGTTCTTTCAGAACTTCATCATTTAATGCGTTTAAGGTTTGAGGGTTGTTAATTTTGATTGTGCATATTCCTTCCCTTGTTTCCATTAAGAGGTTTTTAAATTCCATATATACACCATCCTTTATATTTTTCTATATTATTTTTGTTAAATCCCACATTTTTTCAAGCACGTACTTGACCTTGTATTTTTCTGCCAATTCAAGGGAATGTTTCTGCCAGCCCACAAGGGCCGGAATCACTTCCGCATTTAAGGCACACTCTATATCGAATTTGGAGTCGCCTACATATAGAGTATTTTCCTTCCTGCTGTTTAGTTCCTGCATTACTTTTATGAGGGGCTCCTTGTCAGGCTTGTGGTTTTTTACATCATCGGCAGTGACAATAACCCCAAAATACTTGTCTAAATCAAAATTCTTCAGGGCTTCAAGGGTGGAAGTTTTTAGTCTCGAAGTAGCAATGCCCATTTTTATTCCCTTCTCATGCAAATATTTTACGGTTTCCGGCACGGTGTTATAGAGGCTAACTTCCTTGTCGAATCTCCCAACCTGGTATTCCCTGTAGCTTTTCAAGACATCTTCCAATTTAAAACCGCTGAAATCCCGCTTCAAGGTTTTTTCCAGCGGCTCTCCGAAGGTGCTCAAAATATAATCCACATCGCATTTACCGTCATAATATTTGCAGTAAATGTGCTTAAAGGAATTAATTATTAAATTGTTGGTATCCGCCAATGTTCCGTCGAAATCAAATATTACCGTATCAATCATTTTTGCTCCTGCTTTTCTTCATGCTCAAACCTATTCTTTGTCTTTCCTTGTCTATGCTGATTATAGTTACGTTGACAATGTCTCCCACCTGTACCACTTCCATGGGATTTTTGATATATTTATCGCTCATTTCCGACAGGTGAACCAAGCCGTCCTGTTTTACCCCTATGTCCACAAAGGCTCCGAAGTCAACAACGTTCCTTACAGTTCCCGTGAGCATCATTCCAACCTTCATGTCATCAAAGCTCAAAACATCGCTCCTGAAAACTACCTTTGGCATTTCGTCACGCGGGTCCCTGCCGGGTTTTTTAAGTTCTCCTATAATATCCGTCAATGTAGGCAGGCCCACATTTAATTCTTCTGCCAGGACCTTTATCCTGTCATTTATCTTTTCCTTCGGGGATTTTTTGTCTTCCTTGAAGCTAATCTGGGAAAGGGCTTCAAGTCCTTTAAGCCTTGTATTTTTAGCCGTGATTTTTACTTTATTGTCTTCTTTTACAGGAATATTCAGTATCCTTTCATTTATATCCTTCAATGACCCGCTTCTTAAGTCTTCAATCGTATAACCCAATTTTTTGAGAAGTTTTCCTGCAATTTCATATGCTTCGGGGTGGACGGCCGTCTTATCCAGGGGGTTGTCTCCATCGGTAATCCTTAAAAAGCCCGCACACTGCTCAAAAGCTTTTTCACCAAGCATTTTTACCTTCAAAAGCTCTTGGCGGTTTTTGAATTTCCCGTTTTCCTCCCTGTGTTTGACCAAATTCCTGGCTATTGCTTTTGTTATTCCCGACACATATTGAAGCAATGCGGGAGAGGCCGTGTTAAGGTCAACCCCTACGCTGTTTACACAATCTTCCACAACTCCGTCAAGCTCCTGGCCAAGCTTTGTCTGGTTGACGTCATGCTGGTACTGGCCTACCCCAATGCTCTTGGGGTCTATCTTAACCAATTCGGCAAGGGGGTCCTGGAGTCTTCTTCCGATTGAAATAGCCCCTCTTATGGTTACATCAAGGTCTGGGAATTCTTCCTGGGCCAGTTTTGAAGCCGAATATACTGAAGCCCCTGCCTCGCTTACTATCGTATAATGTACTTTTTTGGGGAAGGTATATTTGGAAAGCATGTCTGAAACAACCATTTCAGTTTCCCTTGATGCCGTCCCGTTACCTATTGCAATGACATCTATATCATACTTTTTGATAAGGTCAGCCATAAGCTTTTGTGATTCTTCAACTTCGTTCCTGGGCTCATTGGGGTACATTACCCCTTGTTCCAGGAACTTGCCCGTTTCGTCAAGGACGGTTAATTTGCATCCTGTCCTGAAGCTGGGGTCAATGGCAAGGACTCTCACGTCCTTTACGGGAGGAACCATCAAAAGGTTTTTTGTGTTTTTGCCGAAGACCTTAATTGCTTCGTCTTCAGCCCTTTCCGTAAGCATGGCCCTGACTTCTCTTTCAATGGAAGGAGCAATGAGTCTTTTATAGCTGTCCTGGATTGCAGCCAGGTATAAGTCTGTGGTTATTGCCTTATCGTTTGTAATTTCTTTAGATATTAAGTAGCTGATAATTTTCTCATCCGGTGTATTTAATCTTACCTTTAATTTCTTTTCCTTTTCCCCCCTGTTGATGGCAAGAATCCTGTGATTTGCAATTTTCTTAACCGGTTCTTCAAATTTATAGTACATTTCATAAACGGTTTTTTCTTCCTCATCAACAGCTTCCGATATTAATACGGCTTCATTTATGTAGGCTTCCCTTATATATTTTCTGTAATCGGCATTATCGGACACAATTTCGGCTATAATGTCGCAGGCCCCTTCATAGGCTTCTTTAACATTATTCACGCCTTTTTCTTCATCAACGAAGGGACTTGCTATCTGGTCAAGATCCTCATCATTAATATTCTGTGCAAGTATGATTTGGGCAAGGGGTTCCAAGCCCTTCTCCTTGGCCTTGGATGCCCTTGTTGATTTCTTCTGCTTGTAGGGTCTGTACAGGTCTTCGACCCTCTGAAGGACATCCGCCCTTAGTATTTCATTTTTTAGTTCCTCGGTTAGTTTCCCCTGCTCTTCAATCAGGCGGATGACTTCTTCTTTTCTCAGCTCCAAGTTTCTTAAGTAGGTGAGTCTTTCGAACAAATCCCTCAATACCACGTCGTCCAGGGAGCCTGTCTGCTCCTTTCGGTACCTTGCTATGAAAGGTATGGTATTGCCTTCATCAATGAGTTTAACCGTGTTTTCAACCTGGTAGGGTTTTAATTTAAATTCTTCGCATAAAATTTTATTGATATCTACCATATTTCTCTCCCTAATGTTTGTCTCTTGAGATCCTTCGCTTAGGCTCAGGATTTCAGGTCTATCTTTCCCTTGACTTCATTTTCAAATATTCGTTAATAAACATGTCAATATTGCCGTCCATGACCGCCTGGACGTTTCCTGTTTCTGCATTTGTCCGGTGGTCCTTCACCATGCTGTAGGGGTGAAACACATAGGACCGTATCTGGCTTCCCCATGCGATTTGATTGTATTTTCCCTGTATATCTTCTATTTTTTCCTTGTTTTCAAGCTTCTTGATTTCCAGGAGCTTTGATTTCAGCATGTTCATGGCGGTTTCCTTGTTACTGTGCTGGGACCTCTGGTTCTGGCAGGAAACTACTATACCTGTCGGTATGTGGGTTATTCTTATGGCCGAATCGGTAGTATTAACGTGTTGTCCTCCGGCACCGCTGGACCGGTAAGTGTCGATTCTTATATCCGATTCATTTATCTCAATTTCATTATCATCTTCAATCTCAGGTATCACATCCACCGATGCAAAGGATGTATGTCTTCTGTTTGATGCATCAAAGGGGGAAATTCTGACCAGCCTGTGAACTCCCTTTTCGGATTTCAAATATCCGTAGGCATTTTCCCCTTCAACATGAATGGTAACACTTTTAATACCGGCTTCCGTATCGGTTTGCATATCATATATGTCCATCTTGTAACCCTTGGACTCTATCCACCTGGTGTACATCCTTAAAAGCATCTCCGCCCAGTCCTGGGCCTCCGTACCTCCCGCCCCGGCATGTATGGACAAAATTGCGTTGTTTGCGTCGTATTCATCGCTTAAGAGAGTTACCAGTCTCGCATTTTCCAGATCCTCTTCAGTTTGATCCATGCTTTTCAAGAGGTCCGGCACCTGGCTTTCGTCATCTTCTTCCTTTATCAGTTCAACCAGGAGCTCAATGTCCTCGACCTCTTGTTTTAATTTATTGAATTCCTCTATCTTATTTGTATTGTGCTTTAGTTTTTGTGATACTTTTTGAGCCTTTTCCTGGTCGTTCCAGAAATCCGGCTCCTGCATTTGCAGTTCCAAGGCCCTGTTTTCTTCCCTCAACTTTTCCAAGTCAAAGGGAACCACCAACCTCGTTTAATATATCATTGAACTTTTTGATTCTTTCTCCTATTTCGTACCAATCAATCAAACTATCATCTCCTTTTTTCTTATTATTTATTGGATCGTGAGCGGATCATACATCCCTTTTCGAAAAATAATAAAAATATTAAGCGAACATTTGCAGGACACGAATGTAATTCTTAGCGAATGAAGGTTAAAAATCCGTTAAGCAGCTTGCGTTGTTTGAGCGGAGCGAGTTCGCAAGCTGTAGGATTTTTTGTCGGAATGAGCTTTAGAATTACTCGTGGCCGAAACCGTGAGCGGATATTTTTATTATTTTATATTTTATTATTTTTCATTTGCTCCGCAGCACTTTTTATATTTCTTCCCGCTTCCGCAGGGACATGGATCATTTCTGCCCACTTTCTTTTCTTTTTTAACCAGCGGCTGAATCTTTCCTCCCGTGTTATCCCCGTCTCCTCCGCTAACAGACGTAATTTTTGCAACCTGTTTACGCTGGAGTTTTTCCTGAGGTCTTACCCTCATCAGCATTTTCACCGTGTCTTCCTGAATGGCCCCAATCATTTCTTCGAACATGTCAAAGCCTTCAATCTGATAAGCCCTTACAGGATCTTCATTTCCTACGGCTCGTAGACCGATTCCCTGCTTCAGCTGGTCCATGGCGTCGATGTGGTCCATCCATTTTGTATCTACATTCCTAAGAAGGACGATTCTTTCCACTTCTCTGAAGGTTTCTTCCCCAAACTCGGCTTCCAGCCTTGCATAATGCTTGTCAACAGCGGTTCTCACCCTTTGCCTCAAGTCTTCTCTGCTTAAGCCTTCAGGTTTTATCCCGTCAAAGCTGATTATGATGGAGAAGGTTTCTGCCACAGACTTTACAAAACCGTTTAAATCCCAGTACTCATTATATTTTTCTTCGTTTGTATACATGTTGATACCCTTGTCTATGAGGGAATCAATCATGTTGGATATATATTCTTTTAAATTCTCCCCGAAAAGCACCCTTCTTCTTTCCGAATAGATAACTTCTCTCTGCTTATTCATTACATTGTCATACTGAAGGACATGCTTTCTGATTTCAAAGTTCCTGCCTTCGACCCTGGCCTGGGCTGTTTCGATGGTCTTTGTGAGCATGCCTGCTTCCAGGGGCTCATCTTCCGGCATTTTCAAGGTTTCTATCAGGGCCTTGACCTTGTCGCCGGCAAAGAGTCTCATCAAGTCATCTTCCAAGGATATATAGAACCTGGACGAGCCGGGGTCTCCCTGCCTGCCTGAACGACCTCTCAACTGGTTATCGATACGCCTTGATTCATGGCGCTCGGTGCCGATGATGTGGAGGCCTCCTGCCTCTATAACCTTTTGTTGCTCATCTTTCAATTCGTTTCTTGACTCTTCCAGAAGCTGCTTGTAAACCTTTCGGGCTTCAATTATTTCAGGGTCGTCTGTTTCGTTGAATCCGTCTGCTTGGGCAATCAGCTCATCGGGAAAGCCCTTTGCCCTCATCTTGTGTTTAGCAATAAATTCGGGATTTCCTCCAAGAACAATATCGGTTCCTCTTCCCGCCATATTGGTTGCTATTGTTACGGCACCAAGACGTCCTGCCTGGGCTACTATTTCCGCTTCCTTTTCGTGATGCTTAGCATTTAATACTTCGTGCTTGATTCCTTGCTTTTTCAGCAGCCTGCTTAGGATTTCGGATTTCTCTATGGAAATGGTACCTACCAGTATAGGCTGGCCTGTCTTGTGCCTTTCCACGATTTCATCAATAACGGCTTTGAACTTGGCCGCTTCCCCCTTGTAAACAACATCCTGCAAGTCCTGCCTTATAACGGGCTTGTTGGTGGGAATTTCTATAACATCAACTCCGTAAATTTCACGGAATTCATTTTCTTCAGTCTTTGCGGTACCTGTCATACCGGACAGCTTTTTGTACATTCTGAAGTAATTCTGGAATGTTATGGTTGCAAGGGTCCTGGTTTCTTTTCTTATTTCTATGCCTTCCTTGGCTTCGATTGCCTGGTGGAGGCCGTTGGAATACCTCCTGCCGTACATAATTCGGCCGGTAAACTCATCAACTATCAAAACTTCCCCGTCTTTAACGATGTAGTCGATATCCCTCTTCATGGTATGATGGGCTTTCAAGGCCTGATTTATGTGATGGCTTATTTCCATGTTTTCCTGGTCGGCAAGATTTTCTATATTGAAGAATCTTTCCGCCTTCTCTATACCCCTTGCGGTAAGGGTTACATTTCTTGCTTTTACGTCATGGATGAAATCAACGGTTTCATCTTCTTCAACATCGCCCATTATATAGTCCATTTTTGTCTTCTTTTCTTCGGGCATCTGGGTTTTTCCCTTCAAAGTAAGGACAAAGCTGTTGGCCAGCTGATAAAGGTCAGTTGACTTTTCCCCTTCGCCGGAAATAATAAGGGGGGTTCTGGCTTCATCAATAAGGATGCTGTCAACCTCGTCTATGATGCAGAAATTTAAATCTCTTTGAACCAGGTCTTCCTTATGGATGGCCATGTTGTCTCTTAAGTAATCAAAACCAAACTCATTGTTGGTTCCATAGGTGATATCCGACCTGTAGGCATTTAATCTTTCTTCTTTGCTTATGCCGTGGACTATGCATCCAACGGATAAGCCCAGAAAATTATGCACCTTTCCCATCCAATCGGCGTCACGTCTTGCCAGGTAATCATTTACCGTCACCACATGGACTCCCTTGCCTTCCAGGGCATTCAAATAAACAGGCATGGTTGAAACCAAGGTTTTTCCTTCTCCTGTTTTCATTTCGGCAATTCGGCCCTGGTGAAGGACTATAGCTCCTATAATCTGAACGGGATAATGCTTTTGGCCCAAAACCCTCCATGCCGCTTCTCTAACAACGGCAAAGGCTTCCGGCAGGATATCGTCCAAGGATTCGCCATTGGCAAGTCTTTGTTTGAATTCAGGGGTTTTGGCCTTGAGTTCGCTGTCAGTCAAGGATTCCATGGTTTTTTCCAAAGACAGGATCCTGTCTACCAAGGGCTGTATTCTTTTTATTTCTTTTTCGCTGTATGAACCAAATATTTTTTCTAATAATTTCATCTCTTATCCTTCCATATCATTTAAGAGAGCAGAAGTAGCCGGCCGTATAGCCCGAGCTCCATGCCCACTGGAGGTTGAAGCCCCCGCAGTCTCCGTCAACATCAAGGATTTCTCCGGCGAAATACAAACCCTTCACCTTCAACGACTCCAAGGTTTTTGGATTGACTTCCGTAAGTCTCACTCCCCCCGCCGTTGATTGAGCCTGCTGCCATGAATTATGTCCGGTAACCTCAAACTTCCACTCTTTTAAAATATCTATTATTTTATAAATTTCTTTCTTGTTTAATTTACCGCATGATCTGTCAAGGTCATCGAAGCCTGCTTCATATAAAACCACAGGAATAAGCTTTTTGTTGATAAAGCCTACCATTGAATCTTCCAGGGTCTTATGGCCAAGCTTAATGAACCTGTCCTGAAGAATTTCATAAAGCTCTATCTTTGAAAGTGCGGGAAACACATCCAGGCTTATGAAAGGCTTGTTTTCTTTATTTAATTCTTCAATAACCTTCCTGCTTATTTGCAGGATTGGAGGTCCCGATATGCCGTAATCGGTAAAAAGTATTTCCCCTTCTTCTTTCCTTATGAGTCTGTCCCCGGCATAAGCTTTTACAAGGCCGTCAAATTTTATTCCTGCAAGCCTTTTAAAATATTTTCCGCTTAATTTCAACTGAACAAGGGCAGGAAAGGGTTCAACAATATCATGGCCAAAGGATTTGGCTATTTCATATCCCTTTCCGTCAGAACCAAACTGGGGACTTGCCTTTCCTCCCGTTGCCAGGATGACCCTGTCTGCGGTAACCGTATCATTTCCAATGATACTAAAAATACCTTTGTTTTTTCTTAAAGCTGTAACATTAAAGTCGGTTACTTCATCAACCTTAAGCCTCTTTAGTTCATATCTTAAAACATCCAAAAGGCTTGATGCCTGGAGGGAATTCGGATATACCCTGCCATTTTCATCAACATAGGGAAAAATCCCCAAGTCCTCAAAAAAGCTTAAGGTCTTCTCAAGGTCAAAAAAATTCATTACTTCATCCGTAAGGTGCAAATCATTTGAATGATAGCATGCCTTTGACAGGTTCATGTTGGTATAATTGCACCTGCCGTTGCCGGTTGCCAGAATTTTTTTGCCCACCCTGTTCATTTTTTCATATACAGTAACCTGAGCACCGTTTCTGGCCGCAGCTATGGCGGCCATCAGGCCTGATGCCCCTCCGCCTATTACAGCTATTTTCATATTTATTCCTGTTCCTTGAAAGGTTTATATGTTTTAAGTATTTGCTCTGCAACTTTAAGGCCGTCAATTGCCGCCGACATTATTCCTCCCGCATAGCCGGACCCTTCCCCGCATGGGTAGATTCCTTTTATGCTTGCCTGCATTTCACTGTTTCTTGTTATTCTTACAGGGGAAGATGTCCTGGTTTCCACACCCGTAAGGATTGCGTCCGGCCTGTCAAAGTTCGCCAGCAGCTTTCCAAAGGCCGTTATCCCTTCGGCTATGCTTTCGCATACATAATCGGGCAGGCAATCCCACAGGTTTGCAAAAGTACACCCGGGCCTGTAGGTAGGATATATTTCCCCAAAGGAGGCGGAAATCTTTTTTTCCTTGAAATCCTTGAACAACTGAACCGGAGCCCTGTAATTTCCTCCCCCGGCTTCATAGGCTTTCCTCTCCCAATATCTTTGGAATTCAACTCCTGCCAAAGGAGCTTCCAAACCTCCGAAATCCTCGGGACTTATCTGGACAACAATTGCCGAATTTGCATTTTCCAAATCCCTGTCGTAAAAGCTCATACCGTTTGTGATAACTCCCCCTTCTTCAGAAGAAGAAGCGGTTACGACTCCTCCGGGACACATGCAAAATGTATAGACACTTCTTCCATTTTTGCTTTTATGAACAAATTTATAGTCAGCAGGCCCCAGGAGGGGGTTGCCTGCCATTTCTCCGTACTGGGCTTCGTTTATCATTTTTTGAGGGTGCTCGATCCTTAAGCCGATTGCAAAGGGTTTTGCCTCAAGCTTCAATTTGCTGTTGAGCATTTCAAAGGTGTCTCTTGCACTGTGGCCGATGGCAAGAACCAAAACGTCGGTTTCGATAATGTCGTTTTCAGTGATAATGCAGTAAACCGCATCATCCTTAATCATTATGTCCGTTAAACATTCCTCGAACCTGAAGGTTCCTCCTAAGCTTATTATTTTCTTTCTTATATTTACTATAACATTTCTCAGAAGGTCTGTTCCTATATGAGGCTTATTTACATATGCAATTTCCGCCGGAGCACCTGCCTCGATCATTTCTTCCAGTACCTTCTTGCCTCTTTTGGACCTGTCTTTAATCAAGGTGTTGAGTTTTCCGTCGGAAAAAGTTCCTGCCCCTCCTTCACCGAACTGGATGTTGGACCTCACATTTAAAATGCCGTCCTTCCAAAATTTTTCCACATCCTTGACCCTGTCTTCAACCATCCTGCCTCTTTCCAGGATTATAGGCCTGTAGCCCTTTTCGGCCAGAAGCAGGGCACAAAAAAGTCCCGCAGGACCACTTCCAACCACAACAGGCCGGTTATTCAGCTCCTTTTCTCCGGTTACTTCAACATCATAGATGAAGGGCTCCACCAGGGATACATTGGTATTTCTTTTTGAAATTTTTACATTCTTGTAAGTTTCCACGTCCAAAGCGTAGATAAACAATATTTCATCTTTTTTCCTTGCATCTATGGATTTTCTGAAAATAGAAACATCCTTTATGTCCTCTTTTTTTATTCTTAAAGCCTCTGCCGCTTTTATCCATAAGTCATCTTCCTTATGGTCTATGGGCAGCTTAACCTGTTGAATCCTATACATAGGTACACCTCTTTATCTTTCAGTCATTAATGTCGGGTCCTTTGATTCGTTAACATTATTCATTATACCATATATAATGAAATATTCTATGTAAAATTTTGAAATGTAAATATACACAACACAAATGTTGGCAGCTTTCGCTGCCACCCCTCTGCCCTTTTTATATGCCCTTATCTTCTATAGGACTGGACATGATTATATATGTTTCCGTATGTCCGTATGCTTGTATCTTCCCCACCAATTCTTCCAAATGGGCCATTTCTCTCAAATATGCTTTCATTATCATGCTGTGGGGCCCCGTAACATGGTGACATTCCACTATTTCTTCAGAGCCCTTGGCAAATTGTAAAAAACCTTCCTGGTTTTCAGGTTTTATGGATGCATTTATCAATACGCTTATGGGCTTGCCCACCTTGGTATTGTTTATAACAGCCTTGTAGCGCTCAATCACTCCTGTTTCTTCCAATCTCCTGACCCTTTCTGCTACGGCCGGAGGACTTAAGGATACTTCCTTGCCTAAATCTTTCATGGAAATTCTTCCGTCGTGCTGGAGGATGCTTATAATTTTCAGATCTGTTTGATCCATTTTACACCACCTTATAAAATTAAGTATAATATAAAAACTTCTAATTTTATTAGCGCAAATCCCTTGTAATTATTATTTAAAATATGTACAAATCCATTATAGCATGATATTATAAAAAAGCAACATTTCCATCGTCATTTTCTAAATTCGCCCCAAACATTCAAATTATTATTTACAATATAAAAATTTTATGATTATATTTTTATTATCAAAATATTTTATATTCAAAATAATATAAAGCTTATTATTATTTAGTATATCATACATACGTTCAATATATCAAGAAAAGATAATACTAACAAAATAAATGTCTCTATAAACTATACGGATTTCATTATTATATAAAAAAATAAATATTCCTTTTAGCAAAAGGCCAAGATAGGTTTTACTTAATATTACTAAAAAGGAGGAAATATGACAAAGTTAAAAATCACTGAAACATCTCTGAGAGACGGACACCAGTCATTGATAGCAACAAGGCTAACAACCGATGAAATACTGCCCGTTCTGTCTGAAATGGACAAGGCAGGCTATTATTCCATGGAAGTATGGGGAGGGGCTACATTCGATACCTGCCTCAGGTATTTAAATGAAGACCCTTGGGAAAGGCTGAGGAAAATAAGGGCTTATATAAAAAACACCAAGCTTCAGATGCTTTCAAGGGGTCAAAATATATTAGGCTATAAGAATTATCCGGATGATATCGTGGAAAAGTTCCATAAAAACGCAATATATGAGGGAATTGATATAGTCAGGGTTTTTGATGCCCTTAACGATATAAGAAATTTAAGAAAGACCATAGAAACGGTAAAGGCGGAAGGAGCCCACTGTCAGTGCGCCATATCCTATACAACGAGTCCGGTACATACCAAAGATTATTACCTTAAATTAATAAAGGATTTTGAAAACGCCGGTGCCGATTCCATATGCATCAAGGACATGTCAGGTATACTGCTTCCTTTTGACGCTTATGAATTGATTAAGGCCATAAAGAAGGTTACCAAGCTGCCTTTGGAGCTTCACACCCACTGCACCGGAGGTATAGGTGAAATGACCATGTTAACGGCGGTTGAAGCAGGCATTGACATTGTTGACACTGCCATATCACCCTTGTCCTCGGGGACTTCCCAGCCTGCAACGGAATCTCTTTGCCTGGCCTTACGGGGAACGGAAAGAGATCCTGAGCTGAATCTCAACAGTTTAAACGATATTGCTGATTATTTCAAAGATGTAATGAAAAAATACGAAGAAAACGGAACCTTGAACGTAAAGGTCCTCATGACCGATCCCAAGGCCCTGATATATCAAATACCGGGAGGTATGCTTTCAAACCTTTTGGTACAGATGAAATCCCTAAATGCTCTTGACAAGTACCAGGAGGTTTTGGAAGAAGTGCCGAGAGTAAGAAAAGACTTAGGATATCCGCCCCTTGTTACCCCCCTTAGCCAAATGGTTGGGGCTCAAGCCGTCTTCAACGTTGTTTCAGGCAAAAGGTACAATATAATACCTACCGAAATAAGGAATTATGTGAGAGGCATGTACGGAAGGCCTGCTGCCCCCATATCCGATGAAATAAAAAGGCTCATCATAGGAAACGAAGAAGTTATTACTGTTCGGCCTGCAGACCTTTTGGAGGACAGCTATGACCGCCTCAAGGAAGAAATAGGGTGCCTGGCTCAATCAGAGCAAGACGTTTTGTCCTATGCCCTCTTCCCCCAAGTTGCAAAAAGCTTCTTTGAAAAAAGAACCCAAAACATAAGTTTAGGGTCCCATTAAAGGTTTTTGAGCTGGTTTTGCATCAACACACCGACTATTTCGGCAAATCTGTCAGGATTATATATACGGGCAAAATTGTGTCCGTATATTTTTTTTGCCGTCGACAGGTCTTCATCTTCTCCCGTAAAGACGCAGAGGACAGAGTTGCCGTTATTTATGCCTTTTTTTACTTCAAAAGCCGTATCTATTATGCCGGTTGCTCCTGCATACTTGGTCTGCTCCTGCCTGGCCCCTGTATCGGGGACGCACTGGGTATCATTTGGCCTGCAATCGGAAAGAACGATGAGAATCTTTTTGAAGTAGCCGCTGCCTTCCATCATGTGCAAGGCCGTTCTAATCGCCAACCCGTCCCGGTTGCAGCCTGTTGTCTTGTAATTGAATATTGCATCGTTTTTATCCGTTTCTTCATAATCCCGGTAAAGGTTTATGACTGTAAAGTTTCTTAAGCTTGAGAACGAATATACCTTGACCGGAATCTGGCACCGGGTGAAAGCTTCGGCAATGATATAGGCTTCAGCTGCAATTGTTTCCTGTCTCTCATGCTGGGATGCGGATGCATCAAGCAAAATATCAACGGATAAATTTCCGATGTCGTTATTGTAAACTTTCGTAAAAACCTTCTTGTCATTTAAATAGACATTTCTCCAAATTTTTGGGGCATTGAGCCTGCCTGCTTCGGATTTGCCTGTATAGGACTCGAAATAAGCAAGCATTGTGTTCCTTATCCGGTTTGTAAGCTTTGAAATGCTGTTCTTGTATTTTATATAATTGGAATTGAAATGCTCCAAATTGATTTCCCTTTGTTCTTTCAATGCCTTATGGTAGTATAAGGCATTGGAGTCATTTTCAAACTCCTGGTCGAATTCTCCCCTGGTGAAATGGAGGTGGGTATTTTTGTGGTTGCCGGTGCAAAGGGTCCGTTCCATTAAATGGGTTTTTTGTTCGGTCAAAATCGATGCACCGAAATATTTTCGTATATAAAGCCTTTCCGAATCGTCTTTCTTTTCAGCCTTGACTTTCTTTACGGGCTTTTTGTCTTCTTTCTGTCTTATTTCTTCATAATAAACATCCCTTGATGTTTCGGCAGAATCCATATAGAGGGCTTTCATGGTTTCCAGGTCCATATCACTAAGTTGTTCTTCATCCCCCTGCTGGACCTGCTTTTGTATTCTTACTTTGCCTTTACCGGCCTTTACTTCATATTGGCCGTAGTTGAACCTGAAATATTTCTTGATTATCAGGTTCATTTTTGAAATTATTTCTTCCGTTGAAGCATCCCCGAAATCAAGGTCGTTTAATATATTAAGGGCATTCATGCTTATCCGTGGAGACTTACCTAAAGCCCTTGCGAAATGAGCATTTACCAGCACATTTAATAAATTATCATCGAATGCTTCCGTTTCCCCCGCCAAAACTTTTTTTGCGTAGTTTTTCCTTAAGCTGTGTAAAACCGGCCTTTCTTTTTTTCCTTTATCATAGGCACACTTTTCTAAACCCAGCCAAAACAGATTTTCATAAAATTCATGCTGGCTGTCCGTCTTAAGATGATTAAAGAAGGCCCTCAGCAAGGTGTAGTCATAGTACTTGTTAACGGCACCTATTATATAGTTCCAGTATATATCTGCCTGACCCTTTTCATCATAAGCCTTGAACTGGGGCTGGAAGGAATAGTCATCGGATGCATTCCAAATAATATTTAAGGCTCTTTTATCGTCTAAAGCCAAGTTGTTCCTAATCACCTGAAAATATCATTCCTTCCTAAGTTATCAGCTATCCTGAGCCGTATTACATCCTCAACCAGGGTACGCTCAAAGTCATCAAATGACTTGTTGGCAATGCCCATCTGGAGGGCTTTAAGGGGAGCCAGTCCCTTATCCATCAAATTAATGGAAGCCAAGAGACCCCTTAAATCTACAGACTTGGTAGAAATCTCAGAATTTTCGCTCTTTAGCTGTAAATCCTTGAATAGTCCCGCAAACTGGTCCACATATTCCTCCCTTAAGTGAGGGTATTCATTTTTGAGTAACTTCCTTAAATTCTCATTTGAAATATTAGGCATGTTTATTACCATGAAACGGGATGTCAAGGCTTCGTTCAACTCCCTTGTGCCAGCATAACCGTAATTCATGGTGGCTATGAAGCGGCTTGCATCATCTATGTTAATTTTATCGTAGCCGGGCACGTCTATGATTCTCCTGTAGTCCAAGGTGGCATGCAGAACTGCCACGGAATCATTCTTTGCCATATTTATTTCATCCAGTACGCCAAAACCGCCCCATTTTGCACATTCATAGATGGGGCCGTTCCTGAATACAACCTGGCCTCCTTCAAAGGTGTCAGTCCCTATCAATGATGTTGAGTCGGTATTTACATGGAATGATATATCCCATTTGGGCCTGCCGAAGGCTGCCGACAAGTTCTCTGCCAGCACATTCTTACCCGTGGCCTTGGACCCTACCAGCAAGAGGTTTTCCCCGCAAAGGAGGGCAGTGATTGCTGCTTCCCAGACATCATTGCCGTAGTAGTTGTATTTTGGCTTTGGTATCCTGTATTCCATCTTGGGTTCTACCTTGTAAAACTCTCTGAACTTTTCAATATCCTTTATCAGGTTTTCGTTTATTCCTTCTTTTCTTAAAAATTCTAACATTTTTCCTCCATTGATCTTTGTAATTGTCATACTGATGAGATCCTTCGCTTCGCTCAGGATGACACTCTTCTTTTTATTGTTATTTCTATCTGAACAAGATTTCCATAACTTGTCTTATATTATTAACGGGAATAATTTCCATACTTTTTATCTCTTTTGAAATATCGGCATTGGCTTCTGCTATGACCGCCCTTTCAAAACCCATTTTTTTGGCTTCCAGGAGTCTTTTTTCAATGGAATTTACTCCCCTTATTTCTCCCGTAAGCCCTACTTCCCCTATGAGGACGGTTTTAAAATCAACGGGGATTTCCTTGAAGCTTGAAGCCAGGGCACATAGTATGGCCAAGTCGCATGCCGGTTCCTTGATTTGCAGCCCTCCGGTAACATTGATAAATATGTCTGAGCTTTGAATCGAGAGGCCTGCCTTTTTTTCCAAAACTGCAATCAGCATGGAAGCCCTGTTTTTATCAATCCCCGTGGTCACCCTGTTGGCAAAGCCAACCGGAGAATATGTTACCAAGGCCTGTATTTCTATAAGTACCGGCCTGGTTCCTTCCATGGCTGCGGTAACTACCGTCCCGTATGCGTCAAGAGGCCTTCCCTTCAAGAATACCTCGGAAGGATTTTCAACTTCTATAAGACCCCTGTCCCTCATTTCAAAGATTCCTATTTCATTGGTTGACCCGAACCGGTTTTTAACCGCCCTTAAAATCCTGTATGAAAAATGCCTTTCCCCTTCAAAGTACAGGACCGTGTCAACCATGTGCTCAAGGACCCTGGGCCCCGCAATGGCGCCGGACTTTGTAACATGACCTACTATGAAGGTTGCCATATTTCTTGTTTTAGTCATCCCCATGACCATTGAAGTAACTTCCCTTACCTGGGTTACACTGCCCGGGGCACTGGGGATTTCAGGTGAATATATGGTCTGAATGGAATCAAGCACAAGCAAATCAGGCTTTTCTTTTTCTACATATTCAATAATTATGTCAATATTGGTTTCAGCAAGTATATAGAGCTCGCCTTCTCCGATTCCCAACCTGTCTGCCCTTATTTTTATCTGCTCCCCCGATTCTTCTCCGGAAACATAGAGGACCTTTAAATTTTGTTTTGAAGCATGGTCAGCAACCTGCAAAAGAAGGGTTGACTTGCCTATGCCGGGATCTCCCCCTACCAATATCAGGGAGCTTTTTATAATTCCCCCTCCCAAAACCCTGTCCATTTCCATGCTGCCTGTGGAGATTCTTTCTTTTTTGGTTGAGGTAATATTATTTATTTTTTCTACTATGCCCTTGCTGATGCCTCTTTGGCTCTTGGGGTCATTCCCCTTGCTTTCAAATTCCTCAACAAAGGTATTCCATGCATCACAAGCGGGACATCTTCCCAGCCACTTGGCCGTTTCATATCCGCATTCCTGGCAGACAAATTTGGATTTTACCTTGGCCATGATTCACCTGCTTTCTCTTTTCATTTTCCAAATAACTATAACGCAAAAGCCATGGCCTGTCAATGCAATTATGAGGGCACCCTCACCCTCGGGGCTTCCTCATTCCCAAAAAAAAATTACAAAAATTATTATTGACAGGGGGGGTGGGGGTATGTATAATATAAGCTGTTTGAGAGTTTAGTAATTTTAAACTTCAAGTTTAGTGAAAAAGCGAGGTTTTTATGAATATAGGAGAGAACATAAAAAGGCTGAGAGTTGCCAATTCCCTTACCCAGCAGGAGTTGGCCGACAGGTGTGAATTGACCAAAGGTTATATTTCACAGCTTGAGAGAGATTTGACTTCACCATCCATAGCGACCCTGACGGACATACTGGAGTGCCTGGGTACGGATTTGGGAACTTTTTTTAACGAGGCAGTGGACAATAAAATAGTGTTTAAAAGTGATGATGTATTTGTAAAAGAAACAGAAGACAATTACACCATAAACTGGATTGTTCCCAATGCTCAGAAGTATAAGATGGAACCCATATTGGTGGAGCTTGGAAGCGGAAGCAAAACCAAGGCCGATGAACCTCATGAAGGAGAGGAATTCGGTTATGTTTTGAACGGCTCCATAATTTTGTATTATGGAAATCAAATGTATAAGGTTAAAAAAGGCGAGTCTTTTTACATTAAGGCAAACAAGACTCATTATATAGAAAATGCGGGAAAAACCACAGCGCGTGTACTCTGGGTAAGTTCTCCGCCGTATTTTTAGTCAGGAGGCAAAAATGGATAATGCAATAATTCAACTAAACCATATAACCAAAAAATTTGACGGAGAAATTGTTCTTGACGATATTACCTTGTCTGTCAAGGAAAATGAATTCGTCACTTTTTTGGGTCCAAGCGGGTGCGGAAAAACAACAACTCTCAGAATTATAGGTGGATTCGAAAGACCTGATGAAGGCGAGGTTTATTTTGACGGCCAGCTGATTAATGACATACCTCCCTTCAAGAGACAGCTGAATACCGTATTTCAAAAATATGCTTTGTTTCCACATTTAAATGTTTACGAAAACATAGCATTTGGTCTGAGAATTAAGAAAATGGACGAAAAGACCATTTCAGCCAAGGTTGAAAGGATGTTGGAGCTTTTCAATCTCAAAAATTACGGCAAGAGAAGGATAGACCAGTTAAGCGGAGGTCAGCAGCAGCGTATTGCCATAGCCAGGGCTTTGGTAAATGAGCCCAAGGTACTGTTGCTGGATGAGCCCTTGGGGGCTTTGGATTTAAAGCTAAGAAAGGAAATGCAGCATGAGCTTAAGGCAATGCAGAAGCAGCTTGGCATCACCTTTATATATGTAACTCACGACCAGGAAGAGGCCCTGACCATGTCAGATACCATAGTTGTCATGAATGAAGGCATCATTCAGCAGATGGGCAGTCCCATCGATATATACAATGAACCGGAAAATGCCTTTGTTGCTGACTTTATCGGTGAAAGCAACATCTTGGATGGGGTCATGATCGATGATTATTTGGTTGAGATCTTAGGTAAAAAATTTGAATGCCTGGATTCGGGATTTGGCAGAGGAGAAGAAGTTGATGTTGTTATTCGACCCGAGGACCTGGACCTGACTCCTGCCGGCGAAGGAAAATTGGAAGGAATCGTAAAATCCGTCATATTTAAGGGTGTTCATTATGAAATGGACATTGAGGCCAACGGTTATGAATTCCTGGTTCACTCGACGGATATGGCTCCCGTAGGTACTAGTGTGGGTCTTACCCTGACCCCTGATGATATTCATATTATGAAAAAGGGGGATTAGGGAGTGAAAGATAGAACAAAGTACTTTGCTTACCCTTATGTGGTGTGGATAATTATCTTTATTGCCTTGCCCATGTTTTTGGTGCTTTTGTACAGTGTTACTACAAAGGAATCAAACGGGCTTACCACGATTCATTTTACCTGGGAGAATTTCAGGAGCTTTTTTCAGCCCATATATTTGAACATCCTGTGGGATTCCATATATCTTGCGGCTGTATCGACTGCCATATGCCTGGTACTTGGTTATCCGGCGGCCTATATAATTTCAAAAACCCATGAATCAAAGAGAAATACCTTGTTGTTTCTTTGCATCCTGCCAATGTGGATGAATATGCTCCTTCGAACCTACGCCTGGATGACCATACTTGGAAACAATGGGATTTTAAATAACATTTTTGCCTTCCTGGGCCTTCCTAAAGTTAATATGCTATATACCAGGGGAGCCACCATAATGGGTATGGTGTATAACTTCATTCCCTTTATGATACTTCCCATTTATACTGCTTTAAGCAAAATGGATAAGGCAGTTTTGGAAGCGGCTGATGATTTGGGGGCAAATAAAAGAACAAAATTTATAAAGGTTATTCTTCCTCTCAGCATGCCCGGTGTTATTTCAGGCATCATAATGGTTTTCATGCCTGCGGTAAGCACCTTCATCATTCCCCAGCTTTTGGGAGGAAACAAGAGCATGATGATAGGAAACCTGGTTGAAAAATTGTTTATTTTAAACGGAGACTGGAATTTCGGCTCGGCCATATCCATTGTAATGATGGTTATAATACTTCTATCCATGTCTATAATGAACAAATTTGATGTGGACAAGGAAGGGGGAGCACGTTTATGGTAAGAAAATATTTATCAAAAATATATATGGGGATAATTTTCATCTTTCTATATGCTCCGATCGTGGTTCTTGCAGTATTTTCCTTCAATGAGTCAAAATCCAGGGGCCACTGGACAGGCTTTTCCTTAAAGTGGTACATTGAGCTTTTCCATGACCAGGATATAAGGATGGCCTTTTATTACACCATAACCATAGCAATCATCACTGCAATAGTATCAACGATCTTGGGTACAATAGCAGCTATAGGAATAAATGCCATGAAGGGCAGGCAAAAAGCTTTAATACTCAATGTTAATTACCTGCCTGTGGTGAATCCTGACATTGTGACGGGTATATCCCTCATGATCTTATATATATCATTTAACATGGACTTTGGTTTTAACACAATGCTCCTGTCTCACATAGTGTTCAGCATTCCCTATGTGATACTGTCAATACTTCCAAAGCTGAAGCAGCTTGATGTCCACATGACCGAAGCTGCCATGGACTTAGGGGCAACTCCCATGTATGCTCTTAGAAAAGTAATAATTCCCGAAATAAAACCGGGAATAATAACGGGATTTTTGATGGCCTTTACCTTGTCCATAGATGATTTTATCATAAGTTATTTCACCAAGGGAGAAGGGGTAACAAATCTTTCCATTATAATTTATTCAATGGCCAGAAGAGGAGTCCGCCCCACAATCAATGCCTTGTCCACAATAATGCTGATCGTGGTACTCTTGTTAATGATATTAATAAATAAACGAGCAAACGGACATGATAAGTCTAAAAATATAAATCGAAGTGAGGTATAAAAGGTATAAAATGAAAAGAAAATTAATTGTCCTAACATTTGTTTTGATTTTAATATTGATTGCCGCAAGCGGATGCCAGGCTGAACAAAAACAAACCCTGAGCATTCTGAACTATGACATTTACATGGACAAAAGCCTGCTGGCCGAATTTGAAAAGGCAAACAATGTTACCATCAAATATGACACCTATTCAACACCGGAAGAAATGTACATCAAGGTTAAATCCGGGGCTTCAAAATATGATTTGATAATATCGGGCGAATACATGATTGAGCGCATGATTCGCGAAAATTTGGTTAACAAGTTGAATTTCGACAATATTCCAAATTATAAGTATATCGGGGATGATTTCAAAAACCATGTATATGACCCCAATAACGAGTATTCGGTTCCATATTTCTGGGGTACCTTAGGAATCCTGTACAACAAGAAAACCGTTGATGCATCCTCTGACAGCTGGGCTATGCTTTGGGACGAAAACCATGCCCAAAGAATCATAATGATGGATTCTCAAAGAGACGCATTTGCGGTTGCCCTTAAATTATTGGGGTATTCCCTTAACACGGTTGATGAAAAAGAACTTGATGAGGCAAAAGACCTGCTTGTTAAGCAAAGACCCTTGGTTATGGCTTATATAACAGACGGGGCACCGGACATAATGATCAACGAGGAAGCTGACATGGCCCTTGTATGGTCGGGGGAAGCCGTTTCTGCAATGGCTGAAAATGAAAATTTAGACTTTGTCATTCCAAAGGAAGGAAGCAATATCTGGATTGATGCCATGGTTGTTCCGTCAAATACAGAAAACCAGGAACTGGCTGAAAAGTTCATAAACTTTTTATGCTCAACGGAAGCAACATTAAGAAACATCAATGAGGTATGGTACTCCACGGTACATACGGAGGCCATAAAACAGGTGGATGAAGAATTGCTCAATAATCCTGCCTTCAACATACCAGAGGAAGACATACAAAACATGGAAATGTTCAGGGATCCGAAAGAGTTTATAAGTTTATATACTGAAAGATGGACTGAATTGATGGCCCAGTAATAAAAAACCGAGCATAAGTGTCATTCTGAACGCAGTGAAGAATCTCATGAGAGCCTTCGTTTCACTCAGGATGACAAAGCGTATAAAATCCTTCGCTTACGCTCAGGATGACAATAACACAGGTGCCAGGCATCCTTTAGGGGGCCTGGCACTGTTTATATTTATCATAGCACTTCACAATATTTGCATCCGCTGCAAATTTCAACTTTTCCTTCAAATATTCTCTTTATTATGTCGGCCGTATTGCAGGCTTCTTTATTTTTCTTATCAACCTTAGAATCATGAAGGATTATTTTCTTGGGCGAAACGCTCAACAATATGTTTATTACGCTTTCGTCATATGTTGATTCGGTGCTTAATTCCGCAGAAAACTCGGCACCGGACAAATAATTTATCTTCTGCATGTTGCTGTCGTAAACCTGGACCTTGTTATTGTTAAACATTACATTCACAAGTTCATACCGGTTTTCTTCCGAATCCGATATTAATTTTATGATGCTTATGAAATCCATGTATTCCTTCTTCATCAGGTAGGAATCGATGCACCTTTCAACTACCTGAGCTGCGTAAAGCTTCAGAAATTTGAGTCTGAAGTTGACAAATCCGTTCAAGTTTATTGAACTGGACTTTTCTATGACTTCTTTGAACTTGTTTTTTATGATTAGGTGTATCTTGATATCATTGTCTATTTCTTCCTCGATATTAGAAATTATTGAATCCATTTCTTCTTCATCGAAGTAAAAATAATTTTCCTTAAGGGTTTTTATGCCAACCAGCTTGGTGTATTCAACCAGGAGCTTGGTTATTTTGGCCGTTATTTTTTCAATGTACTCTCTCTTTTTTATTTTATTATCTGTAAAGTACCTTATCTTTATATTGCCTTCATCCGTTGATGTTAATTCTATGTTTATATCGCTTTCATCCAAATTTGTTATTATCCTGATATTATTATATATTTCATGATTTTCATTCCCATTTAATTCTAATGATAAAAGCTCCACTTAGTCACTCCTCTCGGCGGTCAAGGGAGGTTATATTATCGGTATCAGCGTCCCTAGATCTGTAATCTGCTGATTTGAAGCTTCTTCATAAATATATCCTGATGACTGAATAAATTTTCTTAATGACAAGGATATGTCATCGTCGAATATTTTGCCTGTTGACAAAAATACCTTATCATTAATCAAACCTATCGAGCCTCCTATAAATCCGTTGTCATAGCCCTCCAGATGCACAAGCTTTGGATTTATATACATACAGTCTATATTATACGATAATAGTTTTTCATGTATCAAGAAATCTGATGTCAATGCCTTATTATCGCTTAAAGCGGCAACTGAGCATTTCGTATAGCCTTGATTAACATGAATAAATTCCATGCCCGCTTCTTCCAAATAATATTTCAAAATCTGGTCTGTATGCTTTGTATTGTGTACAGCATATCTCCCTATTCTTGCTACATTATATGCTATATCCTCAGGATAGTTTCTGCTTAGAGTTTTTCCACCTTCAATAACTTTTATTCCTAAGCCGGTTAAAACATTTCTGTAATAATCGTAAACATTGGGAGCAACAACAAAAGTTTCAAAATCTATAGGATGAATAACCATGTCGGGATGGCCGTCGACGGGCTCGTGCAAATCAGGACATTTTATGGTTTTTATAGGCTCAATATTCAATTTTTTCAAATAATCCAGAATTTCTTCCCCTGCCCTGTAGTCAATGATTACAAAGCGGGGTTTTTTATAAGGTATGAAGGGATTCATTTTAAACCTGCCGGGAATTTTTTATTTTATCCGATAAGAATTATAACATAAATAATCAATATGACAAGGGGACGGGGGTACCGCCACCTGACGATACCCCCGCCCCCATATGATCATTTATTAATATGCTCTCCAACCGCCATCAACGGCAATGCATTGTCCATTTACGAATGATGATTCATCGCTTGCCAGGAATACTGCCACTTGTGCTATTTCACTACCCTGGCCGGTTCGTGGATTTAGGGCCAGGCCGATTCCCGTACGTTTTGCACCTTCCATGTTGATATTCTTCATGAATTCACTGGAAGCTATCTCTGTAGCTATAGCTCCGGGGCATATAGCGTTGCATCTTATGTTTTTCAAAGCATACATGAATGCCGTGTTTTTTGTCAAACCCACTACCGCATGCTTGCTGGCCGTATACACTGCTCCTGCAACACCGCCGTACAAGCCTCCGATGGAAGCAATATTGATTATATTTCCGCCTCCAACTTCTTCAAAGTATTTTACGGCTTTTCTCATAGAGTATACTACTGATTTCACATTTACATCAAATACCTTATCATACATTTCATCCTTTACATCACCTACTGCACTCATATCGTCCATGATGCCGGCATTATTAACTAAAATATCCAATTTACCAAACCGGTTTACGGCTTCATCTATCATTTCGTTGACTTTTGCACTGTCGGTTATATCTGCTGAGAATGCAACGACTTTACCTTCAAAATCTTTTGTTTGGTCAACAAGTTCCTTCAATCTTTCGGCCCGGCGGGCTACAGCCACAACATTTGCACCTTCCTTGGCGAAATAATAGGCAATATCCCTGCCCATACCTGAACTTGCTCCGGTTACAACTGCTGTTTTTCCCTTTAACCTCATATAATTCCTCCTTTAAATAATATATATAAATATGATACCCCTCAAGGCATTCGTTAAACATAAATTGTAACGATGCCTGTCCCCTTGTCTTTATTTTGTTATGGTGTTTCTATATATTTCAATATGTTTTTCAGTTTGTCCCCTTCAAATAAGTATTTCTTGCTGCAGAAGTGGCATACCGTTTCAATCTTTTGGTCTTCTTCGATAATCTTCTTAAGCTCTTCCTTTCCTAAGGAAATCAGGGCCTCCTCCATCCTTTCCTCCGAGCAGTCGCATTTGAAGGATACGGGAATCTTATCAAAAACCTCTATTTCGAATTCGGAAAAAATTTCTCTTGCTATTTCTTCCACATCTTTTTCATTGTCAAAATACTCTGATACCGACTTGAGATTGCTGAGGGCCTTTTCTAATTTAAGCAGGTCTTCCTCTTCGATAAAGGGCAGGGTCTGGACAATGAAGCCTCCTGCTGACTTGATGCTGTAATCGGTATCCACTAAAACTCCTAAGGCAACTGCCGTATTCTGCTGCTCTGACAAGTAGTAATACAGAGCTATGTCATCCCCGATTTCTCCAGTTGCCAGGTCCGTACTTCCCACATAGGGCTCTCTCAATCCGATATCCATCATAACGGTGAGCTTACCCTGGGTTCCCACGGCTCCACCCACGTTTAGTTTGCCGTTTTCTTTAAGGTCCAGATCTACATTGGGATTGCCTACATATCCCTTGACATGGCCGGAATTGTCGGAAACAACCATAATTGTACCTATGGGTCCCCCTCCGTTTATGTTGATGGTCAACCTGTCTTTTTCGTTTTTCATCATGAAGCCCATCATGAGACCGGCTGTAAGGGTCCTCCCAAGGGCAGCCGATGCCGTAGGTGTCGTATTGTGGTGGCGCCTTGCCTCTTCCACTGTATCTGTCGACCTTACCATAAAAAGTCTGAAGGTCTTTTTCTTATCCATTGCTCTAATCATGTAATCCATTGTTTTATCCCTTCTTCGTTATAGTTTCATTGCCGTAAAAACCGCCCTCAAGGATTTTTCGCCGTAGCCTTCTTCAGTGTAATCATCAAATATTTCTATGTTTTCAAATCCTGCTTTTTTCAACAGACTCGTGATTTCTTCAATTTCATGTATGTATTGGGTTTGGTCTTCGGTAATCCTGATATATTTGTCCCGGTCCCTTACAAAAAAGTTGATTTCAATGTTCACTCTTCCATCATCCGAAAGGTCATTTTCCCAAACGTAAAAAACGTCCCCGTCATCGTAAACATAGGTGTCGCAAAACATTTTTTCATATTTGTATTTTGTGCTTATATCAAAAATAAATACGGCTCCCTGGTTCAGATGATGGTAAACTCTTTCAAAAAAGGCCCCCGCTTCTTCCCTTGTGATATAGTTTACTCCGTCACAACAGCAGATTGCCGCGTCAAACTTATCATCTATTTTAAAATCGGCCATATTTAGTTTCAGCAAGCGGACCATGGGACTTCGCCCAAGCTTTTCGTAAGCTCTCATGAGCATGTCCTCTGACAAGTCAAAGGCAGTAACCATATAGTTATTTTCTGCCAGGAGTTTAGTTATGTTACCGGTGCCGCAGGCTGCTTCCAGGACCTTTCTTTTCCCGCTTGTTTTCTTCATAATGAAGGATGTCCACTTTTGGTAGTCAACATCCATAAGCATATCGTAAATTTGAGAAAAATCTTTATAACTCTCTTGCATTATTTTTTCCTTTTCTTTTTCTTAGCTGTTATCAAACCGCCTATCCTGCCTGTTTCCTTGGCGGTAAGGCCTCCCCAGCCAAGTTTTTCGACCTTTTCGGTAAGGCCTAACTCTTCTGCTATTTCCATCTTCATTATGTCATTTATTGTAGGTTCTTTTTTCTTCTTGTTTTTCTCTTTCTTTTCAGCCATAATACCCTCCCGTAATATTATGGTTGAAAAGCAGAAAATTATTCTTTATCATTACCTGTCATATTTATCTCTTTTAGCAAGTAAAATCGCCTTTATTTCTTTTAAAAGCAATAATATTTTATTTAAAGTATATTGTATGCTTATTAAAATTACAAAAAGCATTACGGCAGCTATCAAGTTTAAATTAAGCTTTATCATTTCTTCTCCTCAAGGGGGACAGGATTAATTTTACTTATAATATCATAAGAAATCAACCATTTCAAGATAATAAAATCCCCCGTTGACAGGGGGAATTTAATTCATATACTATCATGAAATATTATAATTGATTATGAAAACCATTGATGTTAAAATAAATGAAATATATCTGACGAGGAGACCTTGATGTGGAAACAACAAAAGAAACCGCTATAAAAGCCCTTAAGGCAGCTTTCCCCCAGACCATTCCCATCATGGCAGGCTATGTGTTCTTAAGCATCGCCTATGGGGTATACATGAATGCCTTCGGATTCAATTTCTTGTATCCCATGTTCATGAGCATGTTAATATATGCCGGTACAGTTCAATTCGTTGCGGTAGGATTGCTGATGGCGGTTTTTGATCCCCTTAATGCCTTTTTTTTAACTCTTATGATTAATGCCAGGTATTTGTTTTATGGCATATCCATGCTGAACAAGTACAGGATAAATGGATTAAAGGGAGCTTTCCTGGTTTTCGGAATGAGCGACGAAACCTTCTCCATTAACCTGACTGCAGATATCCCGGAAGATATCGATGAGGGCTGGTTCATGTTCTTTGTAACGATTTTGAATTACACCTATTGGGTATCCGGGTCCATCTTGGGCGGCTTGTTCGGGGAGTTGATTGAATTCAATACAAAGGGGCTTGAATTTGCCATGACAGCCATGTTCATCGTAATCTTCCTGGAGCAGTGGCTGAAAGAAAAAAGCCATTCCAGCTCTCTCTTAGGATTGGGGGTATCCGCATCATGCCTTATAATTTTTGGAAGCGACAACTTTATAATTCCTTCCATGATTGTGATTCTATTGATTCTTACCCTGAAGAAGGAACCTTTTATGAAAGCAGGTGAAACAAAATGACGATGACAGCCGGTCAACATGTTATAATCATCGCCTTGGTAGCGGTCGGGACCATGATTACCCGTTTTCTTCCATTTATTTTGTTTCCCGCAAATAAACCCACCCCCAAGTACATACAGTACTTAGGCAAGGCCCTTCCACCCGCCTCTCTGGGATTGCTTGTGGTATATGCCCTTAAGGATGTAAATGTGTTGCAAGGCAGCCACGGTATTCCGGAGTTGATTGCCGTTATCCTGGTCTTGGCAGTTCACCTGTGGAAGAGGCAGATGCTTCTATCCATTGCAATCGGAACTGTATGCTACATGGTTTTAGTACAGGCGTTTTTTTAAAAAGAATAAATACAGCAGCTTCCATTGTGAAAGCTGCTTTAATTTTTTAATTTATTAATTTATTACTCTTCTTTAAACATTATCCTGAATTGTTCTTTTATCATTTTAACCCAGTCAATATCATCATAAGAACTGTCTGTACTTGTACACCACTTCATTAGAATTCCGGTGAAAGCAGAAATTGAATGTATGTATGCCTCATTAAAATTAAAATCCATCAACAATGAACCTTCTTCTTGTGCTTTCTTAATAATGGCAGTCAGGTTATCGACATATGGACGACCTTCTATTCGGACTTCAACTGTTTTACTGAATTGACTGATATATGAAAATCTCGTCATTTCTTTTCCAATACTTTCAAAGTATTTAAAAGCACAGAGATTTAATTCTATTAACTGATCTTTAGTTCTTGTTATTTTTTCGATAGCATAATTGTCCAGGATAAACTTATCCAGGCCGGAGTTAATAGACAAAGTGACAATATGATCTTTAGAAGGGAAATGATAATAAAAAGCTCCTTTAGTTAAATTGCAATGCTCGCATATATCATCTATAGTTACCTTCTTTACGCCATATTTCATAAATAGCTCTATTGCTGAATCCAATAGTGTTTGTCTGGTTTGCATGGATTTTATTTCCTGCTGAGTCGATTTAATTGCCATTAGATTTCCCTCCTACTTGGTAACCACTACCGGGTCCAGGCTAAATTCATTGATAATTTTATTATTTATATGCCGTGATGTCAAGCTATTATACAAATAACATACTACGGTATGTACTGCAGTAAAAATAATTATTGACAACAAAATAACACCATCATATAATAAATTACGACATTTATCGATGGTTTTTTATGAAATGTCAAGCTAGATTTTAATAACGAAAGGAGAAAATCATGAACCAGAAAAGACGTAATTTTTTGACAGTTCTTGTTATTATTTTAGCAATGGTAATAACAGCATGTCAGACTAAACCTGTTGAGCAGCCGGCTGATACAGATATTAATACTGTCTCCGGTGACTTTACGGGATCGGCCAGCGGTTTTGGAGGTGAAATAGAAGTAACCCTTACTATAGAAGGGGACAGGATTATTGATGCAAAAATTTCAGGAGAAAAAGAAACTCCTGACATAGGTGGACGAGCCATAGAAAGAATGGCAAAAGAAATAGTGGAGAAGAATACAGTAGAAGTCGATGCCTTCACCGGTGCAACAATGACCAGTAAGGGTGTATTGGAAGCGGCAGCCAAAGCTTTAGAAAAAAGCGGATTAACCCTTGCAGATTTAGCCAAGGTGGAAACTAACAATACAGCCTCGCAAACCGAATACGAAACCGATATTTTGGTAATCGGAGCCGGAGGAGCAGGATTAACCGCAGCCAATGCCGCCCAGGAAAAGGGCATTAAAAATATTATCGTAATAGAGAAGATGCCATATGTCGGAGGAGCTTCAGCTCAGGCCGGCGGTCTAGTCGGAGGGGGTTCCAAGCTTCAAAAAGAATTAGGATTAACAGGTGATTCTCCCGATTTAATATATGAAGATATAATGAGAGGCGGAGAATACACAAACAATCCTGAATTGGTAAGGCTTATGGCAGATAATATGGGAGAAACCTTAGACTGGTTAATTGAAGATTTAAACGTTCCGATTTATGATAGGTATCCCAGTGATTTTCCTGAACATACCGTACAGAGATTCTTTGTTGTCGAAGGCGGCTCAACAGGATTAACGAATACTTTAGCAGATGAATTTGTCAAAAAAGGCGGTACTTTATTGTTGGAAACCCGCGCTACGGATTTTATTATGGATGGAAAGTCTGTAGCAGGAGCAAAAGCCCTTGATAAAGACGGAAATGAAATAAGTATTAAAGCCAAAAAGACCATATTAGCTACAGGCGGTTTTGGAAACAACCTGGATATGTTGACTGCAGATATATCTAATGCAGTATTCTACGGAGTAGCATCTTCTACCGGTGATGGTCATAAAATGGCAGAAGCCATTGGGGCAAAAATGGTATTCATGGAATATGCAAAAATGTATCCCCAAGGCATATCAATGGAAGGCACAAATGCCGGACGTGCTGACCCGACATCTTGCTTAACAACAACCAACAATACAGGTGCTATATATGTAAATAAAGAGGGTAAACGTGTTGTTGATGAAAACTTGGATTTTGTTTCTATCAAAAAAGCTACTATACCCCAAACAGACCAGATGATATTCCTGGTAATGGACCAAACAGCTTTTGACATGTGGAGCAAACTTGTTAATGACTACCCATCCCCTGCCGGACGTGTAACATATGAAGAGCAGGAAAAATGGTTTAACAGTGAAGGTAAACCTATATTTACAAGAGGAACACTAAAAGAAGCAGCTGAACTTGCCGGTATCGATGCAGGTATATTGGCAGAAACTGTAGCAAACTGGAACAAGATGGTTGCGTCCGGAAAAGACACTGAATTCGGCCGTGAAGAATTATATGAATTAGATACAGACAGCAAATTCTACATAGTAGAACAAAGACTGCGTTTTGCAACGACACTTGGTGGTGTAGATGTAAATACTAAATTAGAAGTTAAAGATAATTCTGATACTATTATACCAAACTTATATGCAGCAGGAGAAGTGGTTGGAGGAGCAAACGGCATTGAAGCCATGCCTGGCTGCATGTTAGGCTGGTCTGTTAATTCAGGAAGATTTGCCGGCTATAGTGCAGCAGAAGCCCTCTTATCAAAATAAACAATAAAAACAAAACCGTAGGTTGATAGATATCCTACGGTTTTTTTATTGAAATTTTATGCGGATAACAGGATTTGAACCTGCACAGGTCGCCCCACACGGACCTGAACCGTGCGCGTCTGCCAATTCCGCCATATCCGCGTTTCACTGAATTATGTTAACACATAATTCGCATTTTTGCAACTTTTTTTTGCGGGAGATCCTTCGCTTTTCTCATTTTTGCAACTTTTTTTACAGGGAGATCCTTCGCTTGCGCTCGGATGACAGCCGCAGAAAGCCCTCCGCTGCCGCCCAGCATTAATCATCCCCTCAGTGTGGCAATCAGGGCCTTTGGATTCAACAATAAATCTATGCCGTCATCTATTGACTTGACTATGACATCGGATTCATTCAACAAGCCGGCACACATTCCTTCCCTTTCAAGGACTGCTATTGAAAGAGCAGCTTTTTTAAACATCTTTATATCATTATAACCGTTGCCGAAACAAACCGTCTTGTCCTTCCCCAGCTCTTCAACTATTTTTGCTTTATAGTCTCCTGCCTCGTCATTTGGAAAGGTCTTAAGGGTTAATTTAAGGTCCCTGCACTGGGCAGCAGCGGTACCGTAGGTATCGGCAGTAAGGACATACACATTTGCCATGCTTGACAAAATGGACAGCTTTTCATAAATAGAGGGTATTATTCTGCCGTCTGCCGCAATGGTTCCATTATAATCAAACACTATATTTTCTATTGTATAATCACATCTTCCCGGTACTTTTATATCTATCATTCATCCTCCTAATTTTTCATGTAGGTTATATATTCTTTGGTGCGGGAATCAAGGGGACAATCGAATATGTCATCGGTTTTTCCCATTTCTACCACGGTTCCGTCTTCCATGTAAATCACATAATCAGCAATACGCTTGGCCTGGGCTAAATTATGGGTTACTATTATTATCGTATAATCTTTTTTCAGCTCTAACAGCATGCTTTCTATATTTGCCGTGTTCTTAATATCCAGGGCGGAACAAGGCTCATCCAGCAAGATTACTTCCGGGTTTACCGTCAGGCACCTGGCAATAACCAAGCGCTGCTGCTGGCCCCCTGACAGCTTTGTAGCCTGCATGTCCAAGTCCCCTTTTACTTCCTCGTAAAGGCCGGCTATCTTCAGGTACTTAAGAGCTGTTTCCTTCAATTTTTGACTGTTTCTTTCCCCGTAATAAATGGGGGCATAAGTCATATTCTTATATATGGAAAAAGGAAAAACAACGGGTGTTTGAAAAACCATTCCTATTCTATTTCTTAATTTTTGAACAGGTATATTCATTATATCTTCATTGTTCAGATAAATGTTTCCTTCTGTTTTCCCGCCGTATTCCTCGATAGTCCTGTTTAAGCTTTTGAGAAATGTTGTTTTGCCGCAGCCTGAAGGGCCAATAATTGCTGTGATTTTATTTTTCTCAAAGGTTACATTTACATCCTTTAATATATTTTTGTATCCGTAATATACACTTAAATCTTCTGTTCTTATTATCATTTACACATCCTCGTTCTTGCCCGTAAAGTGGCAGGCAATATTTATAAAGAGTACAATTACAATCAGTACAAAAGCAGTACCGTAGGCCATTTCAACTGACAAGCCCTCATTTACCAATATATACAAATGATAGGGCAAGGCCATGAAGGGGTCTGTCAGCTTTCCGGGCACACCTGATACTATTACAACTCCCGTATACATTATGGGGGCTGTGGCTCCCATGGCAAATACCGTCCCCAAGCCCAAGGAGGTCATAATATACTTAAATGCGCTTGGAATAATCAGCTTAACTATTGTGTAGCCCTTGGGAATCCCTAAGCTCAACGAACTTATGTATTGCTCCTTGGATGTTTCTTCCAATGCTTTCTTCATCCGAATCGAAATAAAAGGAATTATCATCACCGTCAAGGTGATGGATGCACTGAGAAGGCTTTTGCTTATTCCAAGCCCGACTACCAAAAAGGTGTATCCGAACAGGCCGATAACAACCGATGGTATCCCCGCCAGGCACTGAAGGGCATTGAGTATATATTTTCGTATAATCTCATTTTTACAATAGTAATTAAGGTAAATGGCAGTGCATAAGCCCAAAACTCCGCCCAAAATCCCCGAGATAAGTCCTGACAGGATGGAGCCCATAATTGCAGGGAAGACTCCTCCCTGGGTACCTAACGGTATGCCCTTCGGAGAGCCTATGATGAATTCCGGCGTAACAACTCCTATACCCTTGTACAAAATATATAAGAACAACCCAAAGGTAATTACAGTAATTATTATCCCTGAAAGGATAACCCAAAACTTAAACATTAATTCTTTTGCTCTCATCCGATACGCCTCATTCCTGCCTTATTAATCATATATGCAATAACCTGAATTATCAATACCAAGATAATTAAAATCAGACCGGCTGCATACAAGGAAGAATAGTGAAGACTTTTGTAGGTGGCTGTTCCCATTTCAAGGGCTATCAAGGACGGTATCGTTTCAGCCCTGCCCAGGAGTTTGGGAAAAATGGGGGAGTTTCCCGTAACCATCATCACCGCCATAGTTTCACCTATCGCCCTTCCCAATGCCAAAATCATATTGACAAATATTGACTTTCTTGCAAATGGAAGTATTATCCTCCTCATGGTATACCATTTGGAAACACCTAAGGATTGGGAAGCCCCATAATAAATGTCCTTGGCCTTCATAAATGTCTCCGTACATCCCGTGACTATATAGGGAAAGAGCATTACGGATAAGAGCAAAGCACCTGCCAAGACACTTTCTCCGGATACCATATCTAAATTTCTTTCCAAGAATTTAACAAGGAGAACCAGGCCCAAAAATCCGAAGATTACGGAAGGAATCCCTGCTATCATGTCAATAAAGGAAAGAATTATCCTTGAACTTTTCTTGCTTGTATTAAAGCTTAAAAACAACCCGCAGCCCACGCTTAAGGGAGTAGCAATTAAAATTGCCAAAAATGAAACATAGAGGGTTGCCGAAATCATGGGAAGGAAAGAGTAGGCCGGATTTGTACTTAAGGGTCTCCAGGAGCTGCTAAATAAGTATTCCTTGTAGCTGACTTCCCTGAAGAAGGGGATGCTTTCTTTCAATATATAAAAAAATACCAGCAGAACCAATATGCCGGACAATACCGCTCCAATGGTAATTATCGTGCGAAAAATATTTTCTTTAAGGTCTTTCATAATAACCCCCTAAAAGGGGGCACAAAATCCGGTGCCCCCGTGCCTTTATTCTTATTTAGCCGGCACAAAACCCATTTCTTCTACTACCTTCATTCCATCTTCACTCATTACATAGTCAATGAATGCCTGCTGGGGTTCGGTAAGCCGGCCGTTTATAATGGCTAATAAGGGTCTTTGAATTATGTATGATCCGCCAAGGATGTTTTCCTTTGTTGCTTCTACACCGTCAACCTTTAATGTTGCCACTTTTCCTATATTTTGGTTTACAACTCCGAATGATGCATAACCGATCGCATATTCGTTTTCAATTATCTTTGTAACCAGGGCTCCCATGGACGGAGCTTGTATGGCATCAGGCTTAACCTCAACATCACCCATTACTTTCGACTGGAAAACTTCATGGGCACCGCCCCCTATATCCCTTGTAACAACAATGATTTCCTTGTCAGGAAGAGACGCGTCCAGGTCCTTCCAGGTTTTATATTCTCCGGAGAATATTTTTACAATTTCATCCTTAGTTAAATTATCCTTAACCGTCAATACAGGGTTGTTTGGATTTACTCCCAAAGTAAGGGCATCTATACCCACCAAAAACTCCTGAAGTTCAGGCAGCTGTTCTTTTTCCGAGTCCTTAACGGTTCTTGCTACCATACCGAAATCACTTGTTTTGTCAATAACCGACTTAACTCCTTGTCCCGAACCGCCTGCCGATACATATATGGCAATATTCTTTTCGGGGAATGATGGATCCACCTTGTCCCAGGTAACGTAGCCTTCGATGAAGTTTGTGGAAATCGAAGCTATGACCGGTGCTAAGGTAGATGAGCCGTTAAACAATATCTGGGGATTAAATTCATCTTCTGCTTCTTCACCTTCCGGTGTTTCCGCTTGTTCTTGTTCGCCTTCCTGAGCAGGAGGAGCAGCTTGTTGACCTGTGCATCCTGCCGTCAATATCAGGACAAGCACTAAAATAATGCTTATAAAACTAAATTTCTTCATTTGACACCTCATTGATAATATTTTTTCAACAGAAAAATTGTATCATAGGTGTCCGGGCTAAAACAAATTCGTTTTACTTATGCTTGGAGGCCCATCTATAAGCAAATCTTATCCTTGACAAAAAACAAAAAAGCCCTGACATATTCAGGGCTCAGCGCATTTTATTCAAATATTACGACATCATACTTTTTAGTCAGTTCATCTTTTTTATTCTTATATACTTTCTCTTGCTTTATGGCAAAATAATTGTCTTTTACTTCCTGATACACCTCTTCAAAGTCTGCGATTCCCGGAGGGGTATGATCGGTCAGTTTTATGATGTGGTAACCAAACTGAGTCTTAACCGGGTGGCTTATTTGGCCAACTTCCATTGAAAAGACCGCATCCTCAAATTCCTTTACCATTTGGCCCCTTCCGAATTGTCCCAGGGCTCCGCCCACCTGTTTGGAAGGACATACCGAATACTTCATGGCTGCATCTTCAAAAGACATTCCCCCTGCTATTTCTTCCAGGACCTCATTTGCCTTTTCTTCCGTATCTGTCAAAATGTGGCTTGCCTTCACCATTTCGGGTAAATAGTACAAGTTCTTGTTTTCTTCATAAAAATCTTTCAGTTCTTCATCAGACACAGTAATTGAATTGAACATTTTTCTCAGGTTGTATTGCTGAAGCATGGACCTTTTCATTTCGTTGAATACTTCCAAAAACTCCCAGTCATTTTCCAGATTCCTTTCCACTGCATCCAGATACATGAGTTCATGCATCACCAATTCGTCAATGAGTTTTTTTCTTCCATCTTCCCCTTGAAAATAGGCTGCATTTTGACCTAAATTCTTCACCAAAAGATTTAAATCGGATTCCTTTATTTCTCTTCCTTCTACTTTAGCTAAAACTTTATTCTCCATTTTCTCTCCTAATTTTTATTTAAGGGCAAGCCTTACAATAGTAAAATCTTTAAACAATAAATATGAGGGGTTAAACCCTCATTTTTTATTCTTCTTCATCCATGAATTCCAACAAATTAGCTAATTCTGCGATACACTTGTCTTCGTCTGAGCCTTTAGTAATGATAACCAGTTCATCGCCCTTGGTTGCTCCCAGTGCCATTATGCTTATAATGCTCTTGCCGTTTGCTTCCTGGATGCCTTTTTTTATTATTATTTCACTGTCAAAATTTCTTGCCTTTTTAACAAATATGGCTGCCGGTCTCGCATGTAGTCCAATCTTATTTTTTAACACTACTTTTTGTGATCTCACTTTTTACACCTCTCTTTTCATGCTCAATTAAATCTTCAGCAATTTCTTCTATTTTTCTAAGTCTGTGATTTACACCTGATTTGCCCAGGGGTGGGTCCAACATTTGACCCAGTTCCTTTAAACTTGCATTGCTGTGTTTAAGTCTTAAATACGCCAGTTCCCTCAAATTATCCGGAAGCTGGTCTATAACCTTATACTTTTTTAATATTTTGATATTGTTTATCTGCCTCATTGAAGTATCAACAATTTTGTCCAGATTTGCAGTTTCACAATTTATCACTCTGTTTATTTGGTTTCTGGTTTCCTTTACAGCCCTTATGTTTTCAAAATCCAGGACAGCCATGTTCGCTCCCATGAGGGCCAATAAATCTGAAATTTGTTCGCTTTCTTTTATATAGGTAACATAATTGTTTTTTCTGTAAATACTTTTGCCGATTATTCCATAAGTTTTCAATATGTTCTGTATCGTCTTGCTCTGGTCTTCCTTATTGCTGACAAATTCGGCATGGTAAGACTTCTCAGGGTTGCTTATTGAGCCGGAGCCCATGAAGGACCCTTTTATGTAGGCTCTCTTGCAAATGTCGGTCTCTATAAATTCTTCAGGCACCTTGTAGTTGAAATTCATTATATTTATATCATTGTCCTCAATCATCCGGGTTTCTTTAAGGAATTGCCTGGTTATGTTTTCATCAATTTTAATAATGTAATTGTTTTGTTTTTTCAAGCGGTTGCTTTTGGAAACACTCACCGCTGCATTTATATTGTGGGCGATTTTCAGAACTTTGAATATTCGTCTTGCAACCGCTGCATTTTCCGTCAAAAACTCAAATTCCACCCGGTTGAGCCCCTTAATCGTTATATAGCCAAGGGTTCTTACGAATGCCGCTGCTTCAGCTCTGGCACTTTGCTCATCCCCTATTTCGGTTCTGGACAATTCATCTTTTACTTTAGAAGAAAAGGTCATGGCATCACCTATTTATATGAGTGGAATCTGATATCATCTACGGCTTTCTTGATGATTCTTCTTTCATCTTCATAGCGGGCAATGGTCAATGATTTTTCAAAGGGCAGAAACTTTGCATCCACAAAGCCTTCATTTTTCTGGGCAGTGCAGTTCATGTTTTTTGCCATCATCAAATACCAGTGAACTTCTTTTCTTATATGCACTTTGTCAAGGCTGCAGGTACGACTGAATTCATAGCTAATTTTACCCAGGTATTTTATAGGAATAACCTTTGCTTTCGTTTCTTCGTATACTTCACGCAAAGCAGTATCTTTTAAAGACTCGTTTTCTTCGACTCTTCCTTTTGGCAGCACCCAATCTCCGTTAAACTTCTTTAACATCAAAATGCTGTTCTTAAAAAAAACTATACCTCCTGCGCTAATTTCATTTATCATACTTTACCGCCTTTTAATATTGTAGTCTTAATAATACCACAATACTAAAAAAAATCAAACTAAATTTGCACAATTTTAGTTTACAATAAAAATATATATATTTCAATGCTTTTTTGTTAATTAGCGGGACATTCATTAGTTTTCCGGCATCTTTTCCCCATAATACTGGTAGTAGTCAACTCTCATGTCCCCGTTGAAGAGTTTTCTCTTCCTGTCTGCCTTTCTGCCGAATTCCCTTTCAAAGTTAATGGAAGATGTAATTACATAAACGGACCAGGTTTTGTCCCTGCCGAATACCTCTCCCAACTTTTTATGTATTTTCTTAATCTCTTCTTCATCACCTATTCTTTCCGCATAGGGCGGATTGGTTATCAGGACTCCGTATGGGCACATGGGTCTTTCAATATGCCTTACATCCTTTACAAAAAACTCTATACAGTCATCAACCCCTGCTTCAATTGCATTTTCTTTTGCTATTCTTATTGCCTTTTCGCTTATATCGGAAGCATATATTTTTATTTCGGAATCAAAATCGATTTTTTTTCTTGCCTCAATCTTTGCTTCTTTCCAATATTCCTCTTTGACCAAGGGCCATTCCATGGAAGCAAAACTTCTATTAAGCCCGGGAGCAATATTTCTTCCTATCAGGGCTGCTTCTATGGGAATTGTCCCTGACCCGCACATGGGGTCATAGAGTACCCTTTTCTTATTCCAATAGCTTAGCTTTACCAAAGCAGCAGCCATAGTTTCCTTTAGAGGAGCTTCCATGGAATTTTCCCTGTAGCCTCTTTTAAAGAGACCTTCCCTTGCTCCGGTCGTATCCATGGAAATTGTAGCAATATCTTTATGAATTGAAACCAGAACGGTAAATTCAGCCCCTGTCTCTGGCATCCAGTCCGTATCATAATATTCGCATAACTTCTTGGAAATTGCCTTCTTGACCATCCTCTGGCAGTCAGGGGTGCTGTAGAGCTTTGATTTGACGGATCTTCCCTTTACTGTGAAAATTCCGTCCCGGCTAATCCATTTTTCCCATGGAAGGTCATAGGTCCTGTCAAAGAGTTCTTCAAAGCTAAGGGCTTCAAATTGTCCCATGACCAGCATCACCCTGTCGGCACACCGCAGGTTTATGTTCGTTTTGCATATATCCCGTATTTCACCGTCAAAATACAGCCAGCCGTTGTCTGTTAATATATTTTCATAACCTAAGTCTGTCAATTCTCTTTTTACCACTGCTTCAAGGCCGAAGGCCGATGTGGCAGCCAATCTTATTTTCTCCATATGTTTCCTTTCTAATAATATATGTAGCTTCATGTCATCCTGAGCGAAGCCTTGTCATCCTGAGCGAAGCGAAGGATCTCATGGGATTCTTCGGGCCATAGCCCTCAGAATGACAGTTTGTGAGTTATTCATGACAATAACAACTAATCTTTAATACCGTATTTTTCCATCTTGTAATACAGGGTGGCTCTTGGGATTTTTAGTATCTTTGCTGCCTCTGACTTGTTATAATTTACTTCTTCCAGGATTTTTTTGATTATTCTTTTTTCTATCTGGCCCAAATAATCTTCCAGTCCGGTGCTTCCCTTTAATTCGTTTAAATTAATAAGCTTGTTCATTTCATCTACTTCGATTTTTTGCATGTAAGAAGGAAGGAATTCCTTCTTGATTTTATTTTCTCCCCTTTGGGATGCAATTACTGCGGACCTTTGTATTACATTTCTCAGCTCTCTTACGTTTCCTTCCCATTTGTACTCTAAGAATATACTCTGTATATCATCGGGGATTTCCACTATGCTTATACGCTGCTCCATGCAGAATTCCTGCAAAAACCTGTTTGCCAAAAGGATAATGTCCCCCTTCCTTTCCCTTAATGGAGGTATGTTGACCTGAAAGATGTCAAGCCTGTAATACAGGTCCTTTCTGAACTTGCCTTCATTTATGAGTTCCCTAATATCCTTATTGGTAGCGGATATTATTCTAACATCTATTTTCTTTGGTTTATTTCCTCCTATCCGGGTTACCACCCCATCCTCCAAAACTCTTAAAAGTTTTGGCTGAAGCTCTAAGGGCAGGTCTGCTATTTCGTCCAGGAATATTGTTCCCCCTTCGGCTTCTTCAAACTTTCCCTTTTTCCCTTCTGTTTTTGCCCCGGTGAAAGCGCCGGCTTCGTACCCGAAAATTTCACTTTCAAACAACTCCCTGGGTATGGCGCTGCAGTTTATTGGGATGAATTTTCCCTTCCTGCCGCTTTCGTAATGGATTGCTTTTGCAAACAATTCTTTTCCCGTACCGCTTTCTCCCTTAAGCAAAATATTTAAAGGGGTTTTGGATATATTTTTGCACAAATTGATTATTTCTATGAAAGCAGTATTGTTGCTGATAATTCTCGAAAAGTATGATTCTCCGGCAGAATATTTCTTCGAATATTCGTTTTCAAGCTTTAAAAGATTCATCCTGGTTTTATTGAGGAGTTCACTTAATCTTACGATTTCCGTAATATCCCTGTCTCTTGCCAGGGCACCGATCATCTTCCTCTCCCTGTCGTAGAGGGGAACGGCACTGGAAACGACAAAACTGTTTTCCCTCGGACTGTTGTAAATATTATTAAAGGACGTCCGGCTGTCCAATACCCTCAGCAAGATGGCATTGGGAAAAAATTCAACCAGGTCCTTGTCTATTATATCACTCTTTTTCAGATTGAAATATTCCTCTGCTGTTGAGTTGAAAAATATAACCTTGCCGTAATTGTCAACTATGGTTATGGCATCAGGAATATTATCAAGTATGTATTCAAATTTTTCTCTGCCGTTATTAGCAAAATCCATTTTAATCTTCCTTAATCTTATTGTAATAGCTTTCGATAAACAAATCCCTTAGGTTCCAAAACTTTTTAAATTCCTCGTATTCGCTTTTTGCTGTTTTGGTATCCTTATCAGCCTTTACCGCCCTTATGAGTATGTTTTTGGGGGTGTGCTCCATTGATATGAATTCCGTCAATTGTACCTTATAACCCCTAGATTCCAAAAATAAGCCTCTCAATGAGTCTGTAACCAGTGAAGACAGTCTCTCCTTAATAAGGCCGTGTTTTAGCATGGGATTTAAGCTTTTATTTTCTATTTTATCAAAAAATTCATGCTGGCAGCAGGGTACGGACAAAATAATATCGGACTTCCAGCCAATTGCCTTTACCAGGGCTGCATCCGTGGCTGTATCGCATGCATGAAGGGTCACTACCATATTGACCTTGTTCTTGTATTCAAAATCTCGTATGTCTCCGTGCAGGAATTCAAGATTTTCATAATTTAGCTCTTGGGCTGTTTCATTGCAAAAATCAATTACATCTTTTTTTAAATCAAGGCCCGTGATTTTTACCTTTATTTTTCTTATATTGTAAAAATAATGATAGAGGGCAAAGGTAAGATAGGCTTTACCGCATCCGAAATCTATAATGGTAAAACCATCCCTTATTTCTTTTCCTGCCAGGGAATCATCCACAATTTCCAAAAATTTATTGATTTGTTTGAATTTATCGTACTTTTTGGCATAGACCTTCCCGTCCTTGTTCATGACACCCAAAGTAATCAGAAAGTCACAAGACTGATATTCACTTATCATGTATTGTTTTTCCTTGTCATGGGCCTCTATTTTCAATTTTTTTGTTGGATTCTTCCGGTTAATTTTTATGCTGCCCTTCTTGCTAACCAAAATTTGATAATCAGCATCCCCGGTAAAAAAGTTTATGTTCCGGTATTCATTCACAAACTCAAGAAAGGCATCATAAGCATCCTCATAGGTTAAGTTTTCGTGAAATACCTGGGTATCCGTAAACTTCTCAAGCTGGAGGAAGTTGTTGCCTTTTAGTATAATCGGTCTCGCGCTTATTTTCTTGTACTGGGACTTAACCCTCGGGCTGGTAAAAACACCGTATATAAACTTGTTTTCTCTTAAAATGTCTTTTATAATTTCTTCAATATTCAAAGCTACTCCTTAGAAATATGGGAACGATAAATTTCGAAATAATTGTCATCCTGAGCAACAGCGAAGGATCATATGTGATTCTTCGGGCCTTAGCCCTCAGAATGATCGAATCGAAAAGAACCGTCCCCATAAAATTATTTATAGCTGCTTTTTAAGGGTACTATCCTGTTAAATACCAAATTATCCTCACTTGTATCCCTGTCTATTATGAAATACCCGTGTCTTAAGAACTGGAACCTGTCTCCGATCTTGCATTCTTTCATTGAAGGGTCAACCTTGCAGTTCTTTAATACAATTTTGGAATTTGGATTTAATTTTTCCAGGAAGTTGCTTTTGTCGTAATCCTCATCTTCCATCATGTAGTCATAAAGTCTTACTTCCGCATCTATGCAATGTTTTGCCGAAATCCAATGGAGGGTTCCTTTTACCTTTCTGCCGGTAAAGCCCGATCCGCTCTTTGTTTCTGGATCGTAGGTACAGTGAACTTCAGTGACTCTTCCTTCTGAATCTTTTACGAAATCGACACATTTTACAAAATAAGCATTTCTCAGCCTCACTTCGTTGCCTGGGTAGAGCCTGAAATATTTCTTCGGAGGAATTTCCATGAAATCCTCCCTTTCAATGTATAACTCCCTGGTGAAAGGAATCATACGAGTACCCATGTTCGGATTATCGGGGTTGATTTCCGTCTCAACATATTCTGTCTTATCTTCGGGATAATTTATTATTATTAGCTTTATCGGGTCTAAAACAGCCATTGTTCTGGGTGCCTTGGGTCCCAGATCATCCCTGATGGCAAATTCAAGCATAGCAATGTCAACCACGCTTTGGGCCTTTGAAACCCCTATTGCTTCACAGAAATTATATATGGACTCGGGAGTGTAGCCCCTTCTTCTGAGTGCCGCAATGGTAGGCATACGAGGATCGTCCCAGCCGTCTACATATCCTTCTTCAACCATTTGCTTCAGGTATCTCTTGCCCATCATGGTCTTTGTCAAAAATAGTTTGGCAAATTCGATTTGTTTTGGAGGAGCCTCCTTAAAATCGTCCAAATTGCTCAACACCCAGTCGTAGAAGGGCCTGTGGTCTTCAAATTCCAAGGTGCAAATGGAATGGGTAATGCCCTCTATGGCATCTTCTATGGGATGGGCAAAGTCATACATGGGATAAATGCACCATTCATCCCCCGTGTTGTGGTGGGTTTCATGGAGAATTCGGAAAATAACAGGATCACGCATGTTGATGTTGGGGCTTGCCATATCGATTTTAGCCCTTAAAACTTTTTCTCCGTCCTTAAATTCACCCTTCCTCATTCTTTCAAACAAGTCCAAGTTTTCTTCCACAGACCTGTTTCTGTAGGGGCTTTCCTTGCCGGGCTCAGTCAATGTCCCCCTGTATTCCCGTATTTCATCCGCAGATAAATCATCCACAAATGCTAAGCCCTTCTTTATCAGTTCAACCGCATAATCATACATTTTCCCGAAATAATCCGATGCATAGAAAATTCTTTCTTCCCAGTCGGGACAAAGCCATTTGACATCCTCGATTATTGAATCAACATATGTATCGTCTTCCTTGGTTGGATTGGTATCATCAAATCTTAAATTGAACAGACCATTATATTTTTTTGCCAATCCGTAATTCAGACATATGGACTTGGCATGGCCTACATGCAGATAGCCGTTAGGCTCCGGAGGAAATCTTGTATGTACCCTGTTCCCATATGTGCCTTTTTCCAGATCCTCGTTAATTATCTTTTGGATAAAATTAACCGATTCTCTGTTTTCTTTTTCGTTGTAATTTTCACTCATTTTTCCCTCCTGTATCTAGTTCTTCATCCATGGTAATAAGCCTGGTAAATTATACCCTGTCAATATGTAATTATAATTAATAAACAGGTGTATTTCAAGCAATTTATTCCATGTATTCAAATAAAGGACGGCAGTGCCGTCCCTCCTATTGAGTCAATATTTATATACTATTTGCTGTAATTGTAGAATCCCTTGCCGGTTTTTCTTCCAAGCAGGTTAGCCCTTACCATTTTGCGGAGCAAGGTGTGGGGCCTGTATTTAGGATCTCCGAATTCATTATAGAGAACTTCCATAATTGCAAGACAAACATCAAGGCCTATCAAGTCTCCCAATTCTAAGGGGCCCATGGGATGGTTTGCGCCTAATTTCATAGCCGTATCGATTTCTTCCGCAGAGGCAACCCCATCAGCCAAAATACCTACAGCTTCATTAATCATGGGAATCAAGATCCTGTTTACTACAAAACCGGGTGCTTCCTCAACACTAACTGGAGTCTTCCCTATTTTTTGAGCCAATTCAAATACTGCTGCATGAACTTCGTCATCAGTGAGCTTACCCTTGATTATTTCAACCAATTTCATGACAGGAACAGGATTAAAGAAATGCAATCCTATTACCCTGCCTGGGTTTTTAACTTTTGAAGCGATTTCAGTTATTGACAAGGATGATGTGTTTGTTGATAATATTGCTCCTTCCTTGGCAACAGCTTCGATATCGGCAAACATCAGGTGTTTTGTTTCCATGTCTTCGGCAACTGCTTCAATGAATAAATCCGCATCGGCACAGTCTTCATAAGCGGTAGTTTTTGTTATATTTGCCATTGTTTCATCCATCCTGGCCTGTTCCATTTTGCCTTTGGCAACTAATTTTTCAAGGCCCTTGCCGATGGTTGCTTCCAAAGTATCATATGTATTCCCCGGCCTGCCCTTCACTATAACCGGATATCCGGCCTGGGCAAATGTTTGTACAATGCCTTTAGCCATTGTGCCCGTTCCGACTACACAAATCTTTTTAATTTCCATATTTTCCTCCTAAATTTTTACTTTGCCTTGGTCATTTTATATCATTATACTTGGTCATATTATATCATTATATATGAAAATAAATCAAGGGAATTTATAAAGGATTTGATAAAAGTTTAACATAATAAATGAACCTAATTTGTATATACTAAACTAAGGTGAAATGATGATTAAAAAAGTTCTAATTTTTACAACAAAACTAATAAATAAAACAATGTCGGACAATATTTTCGCACTGGGTGCCCAACTGTCCTATTATATGATTTTAAGTGTTTTTCCCTTTCTCATTATGGCTATATCCTTATTGTGCGGTTACAGTGAATATATTTACACTATTCTTGATTCATTATCCGGTGTCCTTCCCGGGGAAGTTCACCGCATTATCTTCAATGCATTAAAATACTCTGTTACAAGCTGCAGCAAACCTTATCTGACAACAAGCATGCTGATTATATTATGGTCCGCCACATCCGGGAGCGCCGCAATAATAAACGGAATCAATGTTGCATATGGTTTCAGCACAAAAAAGAATTTTTTGTTCTTAAGGTTACGGGGAATCTTGTTTACCTTAGCTTTAATGATATCAATGCAGGTTGTTTTTGCCGCCATTGTTGCCGGAAGGTCCTTATTACTATTTGTTAAAAAAATATCTATTTTTCAGGACTATAATTTTTTGTTAATTGATATATTAAGATTTACCCTTGCATTTTTTGCCATATTCATTATTTTATTAGCCGCCTATAAGTTTCTGCCCTATGAAAGGGTTAAGTTATCATATGCATACCCGGGTGCAATCTTTGCGGCGGCAGGTTCGATAATTGGTTCATACCTTTATTCCCGCTATGCAAGTTCCAGGGTTGTCTTTATTAATTCCATTTACGGGAATTTATCCGGAATATTCGTCTTCATCATATGGATTTATATTTTATCAATCATTTTTCTTATGGGGGCAGAAGTAAACTATTTTGCATCAAAACAGAAGAAATGACCTATGGAGACGGTTCTCGCCAGACATTTATTAAAGTTTGATTTTACTTTCTATTCTTTTATAGATTTAAAAATGAAATACCCGGATTTTCTATTCGCCGTTTCACAATTGCCAAACAAGCTTTCAAGTTTTGCCTTTGTGCTTGGTGCCCCTTGTTTCTTCTGAATAACCACGTACAATTTGCCGCCCTTTTTTAAATGCTCATATGCACCTTCATAAAAGGAAAACACAACGCTCTTGCCTGCCCTTATGGGAGGACTGGTCATTATGATGTCGTAATAATCTTTAATGTTTTCAAAGGCAGAAGAAGCAAGGACTTCCACCCTGTCATCCACCTTGTTTTCTTTTGCGTTCATCCTTGATAATTCCAAGGCTCTTTCATTTACATCACACATGGTGATGAAAGATTTTTTTAATATTTTGGCGGCTATTATCCCCAAGGGCCCGTAACCGCAGCCCAAATCCAAAATTCTGCCTTCAAAATCTTCGTTTTCACTTAAAACTGTTTCAATCAAAAGCATGGAGCCAAAATCAACTCCTCTTTTGGAAAAAACGCTGTTGCTGGTATAAAAATTAAATACTTCTTCTCCCACATTCCAGTCAAATTTGAATATTTCCTTTTCAGTTGTGGGGTTTTGCGTAAAATACTGTTCCATTATGGCTGCTCCCTTGCCTTGTTTTTATTGTTGTTATAACCATATATCATTAAATTATTTATGTCAACGCTAATGTGTTAAATAATGGATACTTGTAAAAGTATCTGCTAAACTGATTATTGATGCAATATAATTTACATCTAAGCCGGGATAATTGTCCGGAAAGGATTTTTATCACTGGCAGGGTTAGCCGCATTGTGATATAATGAATGTAAACAATGAAGCAAAAGCTTTGGCTTTACCTATGATATAATAAATAATTAAGGAGAGATTTTTTGAAAAAACATATATTCATCATCATTTTATTTGCACTGGTGCTGTTGTTTTCATCGTGTACCAAGGCTTCAGAAACATATATGTTTCCCATTGACGGAGAGATTGTGGAGGATGTTTTACGTGATAAAAATTTGAACTGGACCGTTGTTGATGAAGAAATTAAAGAGTATCAGTCTTCATTCGTTATAAAAGATAAGAAGGATGCACCGGGACGGCTTGATATAGGCATTACAGCTATCATTGATTCTATCGGTTATGAAGAAGAAAGATATCTGACAGTTCAAGTTATGTACCCTAATGATTATTCGGTTGAACAAATCCAGGAAGATCAAGTTCAAACTTTGCCTTTACTGTTCGATATAGCGTCTGAGATATATGGAAATGTGGATTCAAAAGCCTTGTATGATGTGTTTACAAAAGATTTGGATGATAACGAAAATTATAAGACTAAAGGTGTACAGTGGAATCATGAAGTAAATGGAAATCATATTTTAATTAAAATTACACCATCAAACAATGGAATAATACATAGAAAGTGTGCTGTTTTTATAATGAATGATGCATCATTCAAAAAATATATGGACGGGCTATATTTAAATCAATAATACATTGCTGTGTTAACAAACAAAAAACCACCTAAAATTAAGGGTTATCACTCAAAGGGACATCAATTGAACCGAGGGGTAACCGGTACGGGGCAACACAAAAGCAGGAAGTCAATCACTATGAAAGGTGACTGACTTCCTGCTTTTTATAATTTATATTACTTCGTCAATAAGTTGTACAGCACTTGTGCCATTTCTGAGCGGGTTGTACTGTCAGTCGGGGCAAGCTTGCCGTTGCTGCCGGAAACAGTTCCTGTTTCCACAAGCAATGTCATGGCGTTCTTTGCCCAAAATGCTATCTGGGAAGCATCGGAGAAATCCGAAAGTTTCTTGCCAGCGTTTCCTTCGGGGAGTTCTCCAATTACCGTCAGCGCATTGTATAGCAGGGTGAACATCTCCTGCCGGGTGATTTCCTTGTCCGGAGCGAACTGGTTGTTTCCAATGCCATTTGCAATTCCAAGTTGCTTAGCTACCGCCAGATAATTCGTATAATAGGTGTTGCCCGCATCTGCGAAATTATCTACAGAACTTGCATCCGGATCGATGCCGTAGGCCCGCAACAACATCACCATAAACTGACCGCGAGTTAATATCGTATCAGGACTGAAATTACCTCCTCCGGTGCCTGTGGTGATATCTCGCGCCGCAAGGAAGGTCACTGCGCTCTCATACCAAGCTCCTACGGGTATATCCTTAAAGCTGATGAGGTTGTAGCCGACAGCAAAGCTTGAGAAGTGCGGTGTCCTAAAGGCCACACTTTTCGTAGTGGTATCGTAGTGACCCCGTATTCCAACAAGCTTACCGCTGTCACTGAGATACCAGATGACGATGGCATGAGGATTCTCTCCCGCTTTTAATGTGTATGGAATACTAACGGTGGCGTGCCCGCCGTTAAAATTGGAAATTGTCTTGCCGCCACCGGTAACCGTAAAGTCATAAACAGGTCTGGAGCCAACCAAGGCCAGCTGAGCCGCCGATAGCTCGGACGTGCCGACTTTACGCACAGTCAGTGTAACATCACCGGAGCCGGCCGCCGTACCGATAGTGTCCATGGCTTTTTTGTCAAAGGTAACCGTGGCCAGCTGTGCGTCGATAGAGGCTGGTTTGTCGGCGGTATTTACTTGATTGAAATCGCTGTTCTTGATGACAACCTGGGTGCCGCTGTTTGTCTGCGTCAGTGTACCTGTGACGGTGACTTTACCATCGGTGGTTGTGACGGTGACTTTCGTACCCGTATCGGTCGGTATGCTGCCACCACCGCCGCCTCCACTGCCAGCAGCCCTGTTAATGTCAATTGTATAAGTTTTGGTTGTTGTACCATCTTCAGCAGTCACTTGCACTGTTATGGTATTGCTGCCGACAGATAACCCGAGATTTTTTGTGGCAGCCACATTGCCATTGATTTTAACCGTGGCGTTGCTATCTGTTGGTACCGCTGCAATGGTTGTATCAGTAATGTTATTAGCCACATTGGCTGTGTAGTTGAAGGTTGTGCTGCTAAATGCCGGGGTCAATGACATGCCGGAAGCCGCAAGTGAGGATAAGGAGGCATTATCGGACAACAGGCTTGTCGCTGATGGAAGATAGGTAACAGGCCCGTAATATACTTGAGTGTCAGAGCACTTTATATAATTCACCAATTGCTCATCAATTTTGCCCCAAATATTGTATTTGGCATTTGTGGAACCGGAGCCAGTATAGAATAAAGAAGATAGCAGACCATATTCATTATCGCTGAAATCGTTTGTATTCTCCGAGGAACCGCCAATTGTTATACCTTCAGGGCTAGGAATATCTACGCCGTAGAGGTATATTCCAAAGTTAAAACCATGGATTTCATTTTTATAAATTTCTTTTGAAGGGTTTCCCTCTCCTCCATAAAAATGCAAGGAAAGACCTTTAGCCGCACTTCCGGATAAATATTCTGCATTATTTGTAAGATTATTACCGGTGCACAATAGGTCCCCCGTGGAACTAACTGATAGGGCACTGCTTTCATAGGTTGAGGACACGCCGATGACATTATTGTCGGCAATTATGCCGTCACCTGCTAAGGCAACTCCATATGCATAATTCCCTGTAACAGTATTGCCTGTAAAGGACAGGTTATCTGTGCCGCAATCTAAATACACAGCCCCGCCGTTTGCATCGCCGGGATTTCGATGGATTGTATTTCCCTTCACCGCGCATATGCCAGTGACTTTCTCTTCAGGCGGGTAGGGTTCATAGATTGCTATATGGTCAAAATCAGTAAAGCTGCAATCAATGATTCTATAGGCCGCTGGATAAGATTTGAATTCATGCTTTGTAAAACCTTCAAACCGGATCCCGTAGTTACCGGTTGAAAATCGGAGATTTTCCAAGGTAACGTCCGGCGCTGTCACAGTTGTCATGACACTAGGATCCGAAATCAGCGCCGGGTGTTTTGAAAGATTTACATTGGAGCCTTGCCCTTTGATGGATACCGGTCTGTCGATCCAGACCGGGGCAATGTAATTGCCATCCTCGACTAAAATCTTACCACCGGAAATAACAAAAGGCACTGCATCAGCGATAGAAGAAAAAGCATCGACCCCATATAAGTGTCCCCCAGCACTTCCGGAGGAATAGCCATCGTCTACATAGGCAATCGAAATCATATCCGTTGAAAGCGCTTCATCAAAAATAAAGACGGAGGAAGGTATGGCTCCATCTGCATAAATGCGATTGGAGACTTCAGCGCTATCTATGGTCCCCCAGTCATTTCCCTTTGCATCAACAAGGGCTTCTGCGGAAGCCCAATCAGGATTCCAGTCGATATTTATAACATTACCCCAAAAGCTGTTGCCATGGTCGGTTCCGCCTAAAGTAAAAGTGATGCCTGATGAATGATCGTCATAATAATACAAGCCGGTGTCAAAATTGACAATTTTGTTATCCTGAATGATAAAGGACGCAGCAGTGATGTCATCATCGTCATTATAGATGCGGATGCCTTCACTTCCGGAACCCTTTAGCCCCTTGTTAACAATTGTATTATTGGTTACCGAGATGCTGCAGTTTGTGCCTTCAGCCTCAAGGTCCAAGCCGTTTTTTGAGGTTTCAATCAGATTATTGGATATAATCACAGAATGCATATTGGCCTCAATCGCTATATCCAAATCCTTAAATGTATTGCCGGATATGGTGCCTGAATATACATCCTCATAGATGCCCCTGCCCGCCCCATTGTTTCCGATCAGGGTATTGTTAGTTATTTGTACGGCAATAGGGCTGCCATCCAGGTTAATTATGGAATTCCAATATTCACCTTCAGACATTTCAAGCACGGAAGCGTCCACGGTTAGGCTTTTTCCATAATCCATAGAAATCGGGTATTTCGCAGTAATATGGCTATCCCTGACAATGACAGAAAGATAATCTGAGTATTCCTGATTTATTCCGCTTTCCAAATCCTCGAACACGCAATCGGTAAATTCGATTGTATTGCCGCCAACTTTATCACAACTATATAAATAAACACCCATCCCTGATTTTTCAATTGCTTCGGTCAAGGGATCATCTCCGGTTAAGGTTATATTATCAAATGTTATGTATGAAAACAGACTACTCGTAAATTTAAACAGCTCGGTGGTTCCCAGCATTCCCGGATTTTTATATACGGTTACCTCATCACTTTCACTGGCAGTTGTAACCAGCACAGTTGCACCGGCAGGTACATTTACTAAACCGGGTGATGGATAACTACCTTCGGCAAGAATAATCTGATAGTTGCCGGTATCAGTCATTAGGGTAAATGCCTTTGCCAGAGTTTTTACAGCACTTTCACCAGACGCTCCATCATTACCATCATCGCCGCTTACAGAGTTCACATAGATGCCAGTTGGACCATCGGCGAGAGCGGGATTGGTGCCAATACCGCTTATTAAAACCGTTGCCATGATAAGGAAAACAAATAGCACCTTTCGTATGATTCGGAAACTCTCTTCAATATTCATAGACCTCTTTTTACGCATGTTTTTCTCCTCCTTTATATTCACAGGTAATGTTGATATTTAGGTATTCTTTCAGATAGCTTATAACTTCCGCAAGAGAACAACTTTCCTCAAGAATACCGGAGTACAGTTCATTTCGGGTCTGTATCTCCAGCCCCGGAAGCCGCCCCTCTGTTAGTGTGACAGATAGAATATCGCCCTCTGAAAGAACATTAACCCCCTCGCCACTCCCCTGAAGTGGAATAAGCGATAGGCTTCCTTCTTCCGCTTTCAGCCGATACGGCTTCATCTCAAAAAATCCGGTCTTAATCCGTGCTAGAATCTCCATGTGCATCACCTCATATTCAGTATAGGGAAAAGCTACCTATTAGACAATATGGCGGCACAATCTGGCAATGACAAAATAGTGGCACAAATAATGCCACTATTGATTGCAATCTGGCCGGTAATCTGCTATTCTGAATGAAAGGGGGAATTGCCATGACTTTTGCCGAAAAACTTGACTTTCTTATGAATATTACTAAAACCTCAAACAGTGCGTTGGCTCACGCTGCGTCGCTGGATGCCTCATATATCAGCCGCCTACGTACCGGAAAACGGCTCATGCCTAAGGATAACCACATGATACAGGGTATGGCTATTTTCCTTGCACGTCAATTCAAAGAGGACTACCAGAAAAAGGCCTTGCTTGATGCTCTGAAGCTGATAAACCTGCCGGGTGACAGCAGTTTGCTTGCCGATGAAATTATCCGTTGGCTGGTACAGGATGGGGAAAACAGCACTCAACAGGTGGGGCGGTTTTTGAGTTCCCTTTCCGGTATGGCCAATCATTCCGAGCAGGTTGGTCAGTCAGATGATTCTAAACCCTATTTTCCTGAAGAAGCTGTCTCCATTTATTATGGCATCGAAGGTAAGCGCAGGGCTGCGGAATATTTTCTTTCCGAAGTCGCCCTATGTGAATCCTCTCAAACTTTGCTTCTTTTCAGCGATGAAGGAACCGCATGGATGACAGAGGATCCTACATATGCCCGTAGGTGGGCGGAGCTAATGATCCGGGTTCTCTCTCGCGGCAATCGAATCAAGATCATTCACACCGTCAGCCGGGATCTGGATGAAATGCTCAACGCCATCAATCAGTGGATGCCGCTATATATGAGCGGACTGATCGAGCCGTATTTTTACCCCAAAAAGCGAGATGGCATTTTCAAACGGACATTGTTCATCGCGCCGGAGACAGCGGCGGTCATTTCAAATTCCGTGGGTGATCAGGCTTCCTCTGCTGCAAATGTCTTATACCGTGATAGGGATGCCGTTGCATCCTTCGCCGAGGAGTTCCTGCAATACCTGCGCCTCTGCCGCCCACTAATGCGGATTTTCACCGCCAGAGAACGGGAGGAATGCTACGCCACCTTGGCCGAGTTTGAGCATGGGCAGGCAGATGCGCTGATTAAGACGGAGTCGCTTTCTCTATTGACCATGCCCGAACCTCTCCTTATGCAGATACTCAAGCGATCCGGTATGGATGAGTATGGCGGCAGTTCTCTCCATGGTGCGCGTTATCAATGTTTTCTGGAGAATTTACAGTCAAACCACTTTACCGAACTCATCTCACTGCCGGATGTTGAAGCTGTGAAAAGCGGAAGCGTCAAGGTATCCCTGTCAGATATGCTGGGTGCGGGGGCAGTGTACTACACACCAGAGGAGTTTATCGCCCATCTGGAGCACATTCTTGCACTGCTTGAATCCTTTGAAAATTACCACATTCATTTGATCGACAACTCAACGGAAGACCGTTATACCGTCTACGCGCGGGAGGAGCTCGGCGTCATTGTAGCGAAAACCTCCCAACCGCCGGTTGTGCTGGCTATCAACGAAGGTAATATGACCGCCGCGTTCTGGGACTTCCTAAAAAGCATGCCTGACGAAAAGACATACAGAGCAGCGAAAAACGTTGATTCTATTGCAGTACTGCGGAACTATCTTGCCGAGTTGGCAGGCTATGCTATTGATTCGGTGCAGTAGCACAAGGATGGCGCTTTGATCAGCTATCCAAAATGTCCGAAACAGGTTCCTCCCCAAGTTGAGAGGGATTACATCATACGTAAGAAAGAAGATGGGTGCCCATGTTGGACACCCATCTTGTCGTTCAATCGTTTCTTGAGTAACAATAAAGAAGAATGATTGACATCTTAGATGTTTTTATCATCCGAAATCATCCTTACCATATTTTCACCGCAAATCATTCCCTGCTTATATTCCTGCCGTGCCTTGGATGCCATACTGGTCCAAGCTTTAAACTCAGTCTCGGTCAGCTTATTCGTCTGACACTCGCTGTCCCAGGCATCCATGCGATAGAAGCGAGAGTACATGCGGTTGTAAATTCGCTGGAACTCTTGCAGATAAATGTCGGCCTCCACATTCTCATGAAACCTCTTCTTTGCACCAAGCTGTTTGCAGGTACGGCCGTTTCCAAAGATGCGGTCACAGTAATCTCGTTTGCGTTTATCCGCAAGAACGAAATATCGGTCACACAGTCCGCAGCGCTTAATGCGGATACCCCTCTTCACCATTTCCATAAATTCCAGATAAAGCATTTCCTCCAAGCTTTGTATGGCAAAATACTGCCACATGCTCACCGAGTGTTCGCTATCCCGATGAATGTCCTGGAGAACACTTTTGATATCAACATCATTGGGATCATTGAACTGAATTATCCTTTCGGCATCAAATTTTCCCCTTTCCATCGGTGCAACGCTGTACATGGAACGCAAAATGTGGTGTGTGAAATCTGGATGAAGGTTGCAAAACATTACATACCGTTCTGGTAAGGTATATTCAGACAGCACCTCATTGCTTAAACAAAATTCAAGTGCCTCGGCATAGACGGCTTGCAAATTAATGTAGTACTGAAAAATAAAATTGGCGTAACCTGCTTTTTCATCTTCTGGTCTGTCACAATTATAAAAGTTACGCAGCAAGTCTCCATTCAAAAAGAAATGGGCATAGCTGTGCTTTTCTTTCAGTAGATCCACGGCTTCCCAGTATATCTTTTTCATATCTTCAAGATTGGCATTGGTGACCTTTACGGTTTCCAGTGCCTTTATTTTTTCCATTGTAGCTGAAAAGTCAAGCTCACAGAAATCCACAATGCCTGTCCCTATATCACCAATCTGCTGAAACGTGGAATGCCCGGCATCGTGGAAGAAAAATATATTCAGCTTATTTGTACTGTCGGTAAAAACCTTGGCAAAAGGATAGGTAATCTCCATATGCCCTCCTTGTAAAGAATAGATTTAGACGAAATAAAATTCTTTCAATTCACGATATAAGAATATCACAATTTTTTCTACAATGAAAGCACCAAAAAGAAAAGTGAGGTGGTTATAAAATGCCAAAGAAATTAGAAACCATGGATGCGGAAACGCTGATGACCACACCCATGGATCCACTGAAATTTATAGTCAGCAAGCTGATACCGCAAGGATTGCATATCCTTGCAGGCTCACCGAAAATCGGAAAGAGCTGGCTGGCGCTTTGGATTTGCCTGCAGGTGGCAAAGGGAGAAAAAGTCTGGGGGCTTGAAACGCTGAAGAGCGAAGTCTTGTATCTCTGCTTAGAAGATAGCTTCTCCCGAATTCAAAGCAGGCTGTTTGAAATCACCGATGATGCGCCGCCAAATTTGCACTTTGCCATTATGAGTGATGCCATCGGTAATGGCTTAGAAATTCAAATTGAGAATTTTCTAAAGGAGCACCCAAGCACGGCACTGATTGTCATTGACACTTTGCAAAAAGTTCGTAAAACTGTTTCATCAAATGTAAATCCCTACGCAACAGACTATGATGACATCAATTCCCTCAAGCAGATTGCAGATCGAAATAAGCTCGCCATGGTTCTAGTGCATCACCTTAGAAAAGCCACAGACAGCGATCCTCTCAATATGATTTCCGGCACAACGGGAATTGCAGGCGGGGCAGACACAAACTTCGTGCTTCAAAAGGACAAGCGCATCGATAATACTGCAAAGCTTATTTGCACCGGCCGGGATATCGAAGATCGGGAGTTATTTCTTGAATTTAATAAAGAAAGCTTTGTGTGGGAGTTACTTTCTCCTGTGGAGGCAGCCGGGCAAGCGGTGGACGAGGTTATTTTTCTTCTCTGTGATTATATAAAATCTGCCATCACATTTACAGGTACAGCTACAGAGCTGGCAGAGCAGCTAAAAATATTCGGCGGAGCGGACTATCTCCCTGCGGTTCTGAAAAAGAAAATGATCAAGCACATGGACTTTCTAAAGCAAAACAATGTCCGCTACTGTGAAAACCGCACCTTTGAAAGACGGGAATTCACCCTCTGCTATGACGGCGATGACAGTATGACGGCAGAAAGCAGCCCCCAAAACTTGCCGTCTTTGCCGTCAGCACTGTCAGGGATGGACAATTCCCTCGCTGTCGCCCCTTGTTTGCCCCTGTGTGAGCCTTTGGAGGGCAACGTGGGATAAATACACCCTTGTCAATAAAAAACGAACTGTGGCGAGATGCTGACCAGATTAAAAAACTCTAATTTATAGGTGAAAAGTCGAGGATTGAAGCGACGGAAGCCCTCCCTTGGGAGGGGCAAGCAAAGCGTCCGGCTATACGCCGGTCACTTTAGGCGGGGCGCTGCCCCACACCCCGAGTGACGAAAGGAGCGTTACATGAAAAAACAGAAGGATAAAACCTATGCATTCAGAATTAGTTCGGCTGACCTGAAAAAGATAAAATCTCAAGCCAAACGAGCGAAAATGACCGTTACAGATTATCTGACCGCCTGCGCCTTGGATAAGAAAATTACTGTTATTGATGGCCTGGATCCTGTGCTTTCTGAATTAAAGGCACAGGGCAGAAACCTTAATCAGCTGACCATTCTCTCCCACCAAGGCAGAAGTTATCCCCGCCAGATCGAAAGGCTCACCGATGCCTACGGCGATATTTGCACCGAATTAAAAAAGCTGCTGGAGGTGGTCTGATGGCAAGCTTCACAAGAATTAAAGTAAAAAAGCAGTCCTGCGGACGGATGCTGGGCGCACTCTCCTACGTGCTGCAAGGGCACAAAGTAGGCTTTGAAGGTAGCAGGGTGGAGAGCGGCGTCAACTGTCTCCCCTATACCAGCTACCTTGAAATGATGACTACCAAGGAGAAATTCAAGAAAACCGGTGATGTGTGCTTCTATCATTTCGTCCAGTCCTTCTCGGATAAGGAGAACATCACGCCATGGCAGGCTAACGAGGTAGCAAAAGAACTTGCCGAAAAGCTGTTCCCTAATTACGAGTGTGTAGTGGCTACCCATAACGATACAGACAATCTCCACTCCCACATTATCGTCAATTCGGTCAGCTTTAAGGACGGCCGTAAGCTACATCTGCCGCCCACCTCCATCCAAGAAATGCGGCAGGTCAATGATGAAATCTGCATGGCGCACGGCTTTTCCGTACTGGAGCCTTATGATGGCAGAAAGAAAAAACGCAGGCTGACACCCGGCGAATACCGTGCCGCGGAGCGTGGGGAGAGCTGGAAATTTACGCTCATTAAGGCTATTGAGGAAGCCCTTCTCTATTCGGTTGATAAGGAAAGCTTTATTCAGAACATGGAATATGAAGGCTACTCCGTCCGCTGGGATCACCACAAATATATTCTGTTCACCACCCCGGAGGGCAAAAGCTGCCGTGACCGCAGCCTCCACGATGAAACCTATCTCAAGGAAAACCTCGAAAAGCTGTTTGCCTACCGAGCTGAACATGGCTTTACCCCACTGACCCCCGAGCCAGCCGAAGGCTGGATGGGTCAGATAGAGCGGACAGGGAGTCTGGCAAGCGACATCCTATCACTGGGCAAAAATCTTGAGAACACGGTCAATGTTTCGCCGCCCATTCCGCCCCAGACTTGGACAGACAGCAAGCGGCGTCAGCGGGAAGCCCTGAAAAAACTGGCACAGGGGCATAAGCTTTCCGGAGAGCAGGAGCAGGAGCAGAAATATATACAGACCATATAACCCCTATAAAGGAGAAAGGAACACTATGGATAGAGAACAAAAAATCGCACGCCACTATTTAAACACCGGCATTCTCGGCGCCTACGAAACAGCTGATGTTGCCCACGAAGAAGAAGCAAACGGAAAGCTCGCTCCCTGCTTTGATGATGCCACTGTGTTTTTTGACACTGACCAAACCATTGCACAGCGCACCATGGTGATAGAGGAACGCCGCTTTCGTATCTGCTCAGTGTTTCCCGCAGATACCGACTGTACACCAACGGATAAGCTGCTGGGGCTGATTGACAGTGAGCTGAAAAAAGAAGCGCATATTGCATAACTGCGATAGACTTGCGGCAGCCGGTGCGGTATGATGTGTAGTACCGTACCGGTTTGCCTCAAGAATAGGAGGATTTACTATGGCAAACCAAGAAAGATATACAATTTTATATGCAAGACTTAGTCAAGAGGATGACATTAAGGGCGACTCCAACAGCATCGTTAACCAAAAGCACATGCTGGAGAAATACGCACAGGAAAACGGCTTTTGCAACACGAAGTTCCTATATGACGACGGATTTTCCGGCACCAACTTCAACCGGCCTTCTTGGAACGAGGTCATGGCTCTGATTGAAAATGAACAGGTGGAAACCCTTATTGTCAAAGACCTGTCCCGTTTAGGCAGAGAGTATTTGGAGGTTGGCAGACTGACCGAGCTGGTATTCCCAAGCTGCGGGGTCCGCTTTATTGCCATCAATGATGGTGTGGACTCTCTGTATGAGAGCAGCAATGATTTTACGCCCATGCGCAACTGGTTCAACGAGCTCCATGCGAAAGATTCCAGTAAAAAGGTGCGTGCGGTAAAGCGAATGCAGGCGGAGCGTGGCGAAATCCTTGGCGGCAGGCCGCCCTATGGCTATCGCAGAGATGAAACGGTGCGCAAGGGTATCGTTCCTGACGAGGAAGCTGGAAATGTGATCAGACGTATTTTCGGATTATGTGCCGCGGGTAAAGGCCCCAACCAGATTGCCCGGGTTCTCACCCAGGAACAGGTGCTCAATCCAACCAATTACTATTACCGCAAAACCGGAGCATCACACAAGTCACTGGATACTACCATGCCCTACCGCTGGACGTCAAGTTCTGTGACCGCCATCTTGAACAACAGAACCTACCTCGGGCATATGCCGGGACTGCGTACTACCACGCTGTCCTACAAGAACAAAAAGGCTGTTTATCATGATGAATCCGAGCAGATCTTAGTCGAGAACACGCATGAAGCATTGATTACACAGGAGCAGTGGGATATGGTGCAGGAGCTTCGACAGCGTAAAAAGCGTACACCTAAGCAGATGGAAGAACCGAATTTATTCTCTGGCTTGGTGTACTGCATCGACTGTGGCAAGCCCCTCGTCCTGCATCGTGCACACACCATGGATGCGATTAAGAACAATTTTATGTGCTATACCTACAAGAAAAAGGGCAAGGACATTTGCTCCTCCCACTACATCCGTGAACAAGACCTGATTCATATCATCCTTGATGACTTGCGTAGAGTCACCCATTTCGCCAGACAGAAAGAAGCCCTCTTTGCAGAGTACATCAACCGCAAAAACTCAGTGGAGCTTCGCCGTGAGATAACCAGTTTGCAAAGGGAGCTGGATGCGGCAAGGCGCAGAGACACAGAACTAACTGCGCTGTTCAAACGTCTTTATGAAGATAACGTGCTGGGACGAGTGACCAATGAGCAGTTTCGGATGCTGTCAGCCGATTACAATGATGAGCAGAAATCCCTCAGAGCTGCCATACCTGCCAGAGAAGCCAGACTGCAAAAGCTGATGGACTCTGCCTCCAATGTGGATGCCTTCATCGATAAAGCGAAACGGTATACTGAGATACGAGAGCTGACTCCTGAAATCCTACGGCTGTTCATCTCACGCATTGAGGTAGGCGAAAAGAGCACCAAATACTCTCGAACCGCAGAACAGGATGTCCGAATCGTCTATCGTGATGTTGGAATCATGGACAGCGTCCAGCCTGCAAAAGAAAACGGTGGGCAGGAAAACATTGCATAAGAGAGAACAAGGCGGACAGCTTTCACCGTCCGCCTTGCCTCAGAACCCCAGTCCACAACCTGTCCCTTTGAACGAGAACAGAATACTACAGGTGGTTTTTTATGTGATTAATTATGATGGTTTTTCAATACTTAAAGACTGAATTAATATGCAAATATCATCCTGCCGTATTGAATGGCTACCGGTTTTGATAAGATCCACTGGTTGGTTGATGAATCGTCATAGTAGAACAAGGCACCTTTTGTGGTATCTACCCCGCTTAATGCTTCCTTTGCAGCCTTGATGCAGTCCTCATTGGCAGGTCTTTTAATCCATCCGTTTTCAACCGGGGTGAATTGGTAATAGCCGTTGATGTTTTGATTGATTACACCGCTGATGGTAGGTGCAAACAAACCGCTTTTCACCCTGTTAACCACAACCGAGCCGACAGCAACCTTAGCCTCATAGGGTTGGCTTTCCGCTTCAGCCATTATCAATCTTGCAAGCAAGTCCAATTCTTGGGCAGTATAGTTTACCACAGGAGCACTTGCAGCCACAGGTTTTTCTTCTGCAATATCTGCCGGTAGTAAGGGAATATCCAATACCTGTCCCACATATATGTAATCCGTCCAAATGTTATTGGCTTGTCTCAAATTAAATAATGAAATATTGTACTTCTGAGATATTTTATATAGAGTATCACCGGCCTGTACTGTGTATTTAACATCCGGAATATTAATGACTTGTCCAACATATAAATCATAGTTTTTTAAATTGTTGGCAACCATTATATTTGACACGCTTGTGTTGTAGGCCATGCTTATTTTGTAGAGGGTATCACCTTTAGCTACCGTATGGGTGGCTGCATATGCGTCTGAATGTATTGACGCGGATAGACCGATTATCAAACCAGTGGTTAATAAAAGAGATTTAAAGTATTTTTTCTTCATTTTCATCCTCCTTATGCCTTCATCCCATATACCCCCGGTACTCGTTATTCTATAGAGATTCGGCTGGTAAAATTGTAATCAATATTTAATATTGAATCAATGGAAAGACCTTGAAGCGTAGGATATATAACACATGGATTGAAATATATTCATTGGGCCGGAGGAGCATCCAATCAAAATATCGTTGAAATTACAAGGTAAATCTATAACAATGGGCAAAATGTTAATGTTTTCTTAAGTTGCATTTGGGCAGAGAGACCCCTCCCCCCGGGATATAAAAAAGAGATTCTGTATTCCAGAATCTCTGACTGTTGATGGGATCCTTCGCTTACGCTCAGGATGACATATGTGGTTTCTCATAAAATATGCTCAGGATGGCATATTATGAATGACATAAAAGGATTTGTCCTTATAAGGCTTTGATACAGTTTTCTTTTAGTTTTGCAAGGAATGCTTTTTCTACCGTGTCGAATACCTGGTATTCTTTTTCTTTTCCTCTAAAGGCAGGTACGTAAAGCTTAACCCCTGCTTGGCCCTCAGTGTCTTCTTTGTATTCCGCATTTAGAAGTTGAGCTAATTTTTTGAACATTTCAAGGTTTGACATGCCTGTCAAGGGTTTAATTACCTGAACTGCCTTTCTTACCGTACCGTCTGCACTTACCAAGGTACCGCTGCTTTCAGCCAAGCTGCAGAGAGGTAGTACATATTCGGCCTGGGCTGTAGTTTCATTTTCTAAAATGTCAAATGCAGCAAAGAATTTAAGTTTACCTGCTGCTTCCTTTAGCTCAGGGATATTACCCAACACATCTTCGCCTATAACAACTAAACCTTTAAGCTCATTGTTGACCAAGGCTTTTTTGATTTCTTTACCTGGTGTTCTGAAACCTAAGTTCCAGGCACCCTGGCTGTTTGCCTTAGCTTTTAAAGTTATCAGACCCCTGTGGGGACGCCTGTTGTTTCCTGTTAAAAGGATAATATCGGCCAATACCTTAAGGGCTGCCTTGGGAACCGTGTTTTCATCCGCAAGGATGATTGGCTTCCTTGCTTTCCTGAAGGCTTCGGCTACCTTTAAAGCCTCAGGTAGAACTTCAACCTTGTCCAGGGCTTTAACCAGCTCTTCTCCATTTTCATAGCCGGTTATTGCTTCTTTCCTGATAAATCCGCTGTCAACCAATGCCCTCAGCACTCTCGCAAAGAATACTTCATAGTCTGTCACGTCGGCTTTTGTTGCAAAAGCATCAATTTTAGTCTTATTTGTTGATAAAGAAATCAACTTCTTTGAATTTGACAACCTTCTAAGCTTCATTCCTGCCGAAGGATGGTGCTCATACAACTGTCCTACGGAAATTATCAAGTCCGCATTGTCCAATTCTTCAATTTTTATGGTGGATTCATTCCTGCCCAATACTGCTTCTATACCCGGCTCTGAATCAAGGGTAAATGAACCCTTATACCCGGTATTCAACTCATCTGCCACGGCCTTGATGTATTTAAGCTCTTCGTTGGTTAGCTTAGGTGATACCACAAACGCTATTTTATCATCCCCATACATGTTTTGTATGCTTCTTAAGCGCTTGGCTGTTTCAAATAATGCAGTATCCAGTGATATAGGTTCAAAGCTTCCCTTAACCTTAACCTTGGGCTTAAGGAGCCTGTTTTCATGGTTAATGTGCTCAATACCGAATTTTCCCTTGCCGCAGGCAGGTATTTCACTTTCCCTGCTTGAAGCAAGATATACCATGTTGTCCTTGTGCTCATATACGATTTCGCACCCAACCGAGCAGTAGCTGCACACGGATTTGGTTTTTTCCAAATCCAGGGGTATTTCTTTCATGTTGTTCCTTCTGTCAAGCCATGCGCCAACCGGGCATACATCAATGCAGTGGCCGCATGAAATACAGCTTGTCATCTTTAATTCCTGCTGGAAGGCAGGTGCCACAAAAGTAGCATTTCCTCTTTCCACAAAACCCAAGGCCGATGCTCCGACCACTTCGCCGCAGGCACGGACACAGAGCCCGCAAAGTACACATTTGTCCACATTCTGTGAAATGAAGGGATGGTCGGTTTCCTTGAATTTCTTTTCATTTGTCGCATGATATTTCTTTGTATCTACTTCATATTTCTTTATATATTCAACCAACTGGCATTCAAAATAATCCTTGCAGCCGCATTCAAGACATCTTTGGCCTTCTCTCACGGCTTCTTCCTCTGTCATGGTTGGAAGTATGGGTTGAAAATTATGCTTCCTAATTTCAGGCTCCACGGTTCTGTGAGGAACCCTATGAACTGCTTGTTTATCTTTAAAATCTTCTTTTGTTACTTCCGTGTAAACCAGGGGGATGTCCTTGTAAGGAATCACTTCTCCAGCGAGATAGGTGCTAATAACTTTTGCGGCACGTCCGCCCTGGGCAACAGCCTCAATAGCTATCCCGGGTCCGGTTGCGGCATCTCCTCCCGCAAATACTCCTTCGAGATTTGTTTCAAAGGTTCCTTCCTTAATTGCTATGTTTTTCTTTTTTCCCAAGCTTACATTAATACTGCCACAGTTAACTTCCTGTCCTATTGCAGCAATTATCGTATCGGCTTCAAATTCTATAAACTCACCTGTTGGAAGGGGGCTTTGTCTTCCCGATGCATCCTTTTCACCAAGAACCATCTTTTCGCACCTTAGTCCGGTCACCTTCTCTCCGTCACTTAGAACCAATGAAGGTGCCGATAAGAATGAGAATATGACTCCTTCTTCTTTGGCTTCTTTAATTTCTATTTTTTCGGCAGGCATTTGCTCTTCGCTTCTCCTGTAAACAACCCTTACTTCTTCCGCTCCAAGACGTATGCATGTTCTGGCAACATCCATGGCAGTATTGCCTCCGCCAACCACTATTACCTTTCTGCCTATTCTTACGGGTTTGTTTTCCGCAACCTTTATCAAGAAATCAATACCGCCCAGAACTCCCGGAGTATTTTCCCCTTCGCACCTGAGGGGTGAGCTCTTCCATGCCCCTATTCCAAGGAAGACAGCGTCATATTTGCTCCTCAAATATTCCAGAGATATATCTTGACCGACTTTTACCCCGTAATGGAATTTTGCCCCCATTTTTTCAATGATTGCAACTTCTGCATCAACCACGCTTTTTGGAAGCCTGTATTCTGGAATACCGTACCTAAGCATTCCGCCGGGTTTTGGCATTGCTTCGAATATATCTACTTCATGCCCGTCCACTAAGAGGTAATAGGCGGCAGACAAGCCTGCAGGGCCTGCCCCCACAACAGCAACCTTCTTGCCTGTGGCAGGTTTTAATTCGGGGATGTATGGATTCCCTGTATTTAAGTCATAATCAGCAGCAAAGGTCTTTATGCATGCTATCGATACCGGTTCTTCCACATGCTGCCTGCGGCATGCAGCCTCACATGGGTGAGGACATACCCTGCCTATACATGCAGGAAGGGGCAGCTTTTCTTTTATGAGTTTTAATGATTCGATATATTGTTTGTTGGCAACCAAACCCACATATCCCTGGACATCGGTATTAGCCGGACAGTTTAAGGTGCAGGGAGCTTTACAGTCTCCGATATGCTGGGAAACCAAGAGATTGAGGGCGTTGTTTCTTGCCTCGATCACCCTGGGGGTGTCCGATCTTACCACTAATCCGTCTGTAACGTAGGTTGCGCAAGCCCTTGCGATTTTAGGCTGTCCCTCGATATCTATGATACATAGACCGCATCCTGCATAAACCTCCAACCTTTTGTCGAAACACAAGTGGGGGATTTCTATACCATTTTCTAAAGCTGCTTCCAGTACTGTTTTCCCGGCTTCAGCTGTAATCTCTTTTCCGTTTATATTTAATTTTACTAAGGCCATGTATAATCCTCCTTTTTAGTTTTTCTGCACAGCGTCAAACTTGCATACGCTGAAGCAATTTCCGCATTTAATACATTTTTCCTGATCTATTTCATGAGGATTTTTAACAGTTCCTGAAATACAGCTCACAGGACATTTTCTTGCACAAAGGGTGCATCCCGTACACTTATCCTTGTCTATTTCATAGGTTATCAAGGCTTTGCAGCTCTTGGCGGGACATTTCTTATCCACCACGTGGGCAACATATTCATCTCTAAAATACTTAAGGGTTGCCAATACAGGGTTTGGAGCTGTTTGTCCAAGACCGCACAAGGATGCATTCTTGATACTGTTTGCCAAGCTTTCAAGTTCCTCCAAATCTTCCATGGTTCCCTCGCCTTGAGTAATCCTCTCAAGTATTGTGAACATTCGCTTGGTTCCCACCCTGCAGGGGGTACATTTTCCGCAGGATTCATCTACTATGAAGTCAAGGAAAAATCTTGCTATATCAACCATGCAGTTGTCTTCATCCATTACTATCATTCCGCCTGAGCCCATCATTGAGCCTGCGGCAGCAAGAGTTTCATAATCTATGGGGGTATCAAGGTGGTCAGCCGTCAAACATCCTCCGGAAGGTCCTCCCGTTTGAACCGCCTTGAATTTTTTCCCGCCCGGGCAGCCTCCTCCGATGTCATATATTACTTCTCTTAAGGTTGTTCCTATGGGTACTTCCACAAGGCCTGTGTTTACTACTTTCCCGCCTAAGGCAAATATCTTTGTTCCGGGGGATTTTTCGGTACCCATGCTCCTGAACCATTCAGGTCCCTTTAATATAATCTGAGGTATATTGGCCAGGGTTTCAACATTGTTTATAACAGTCGGTTTTCCCCACAAGCCTTTATTAGCCGGGAAGGGGGGTTTAACCTTTGCCATCCCTCTATTTCCTTCAATTGACTGCATCAGTGCGGTTTCTTCCCCGCAAACGAAGGCACCGGCTCCAAGCCTTGTTTCTATATCAAAGTCAAAACCCGAATTGAATATATTTTTGCCTAAAAGCCCAAGCTCTCTTGCCTGTTTAATCGCCAGCTCCAGCCTGTGAACGGCTATGGGATATTCAGCCCTCACGTATATGAATCCCTTTGTGGCTCCTATTGCATAGCCGGCTATGGCCATAGCTTCCAATACCGCATGAGGGTCTCCTTCAAGAACGCTCCTGTCCATAAAGGCACCCGGGTCTCCTTCATCGGCATTGCATATTATATATTTTTGATCTGCCTTGTTGGGTGCCGCAAAAGCCCATTTCATTCCGGTTGAAAACCCGGCTCCCCCTCTTCCTCTTAATCCTGAATCCTTCACCAACTGTATAACCTCATCGGGAGTCATTTCGGTCAGGACTTTTCCCAAGGCCATGTAACCATCCATGGCTATATACTCATTGATGTCCTCTGGATTTATAATGCCGCAGTTTCTTAGCACAAGTCTTTTCTGTTTCCTGTAAAATTGAACATCCATCAAAGACTTATGGTCTTCGGCTTCTTCTATACCTTTGAACAAATATTTTTCTACTATCCGTCCTTTCAACAGGTGCCCTTCAACTATTTCATCAACCTTATCAACATTCATCCTGGAGTAGAATGAACCTTCCGGATAAACTATCGCTATGGGGCCTTCTTCGCATAAACCAAAACATCCTGTAACAACTACCTGGACTTCCTTGTCTAATTTTACTTCTTTTAATTTTTCTTCAAATCTATTTTTTACTTCCATGGATTTATTGGAAGTACATCCGGACCCGCCGCATAATAAAACATGAGATCTGTAAATTTTCACCCTTTTCCTCCTATTGCTGGTATTTTTTTAGAATATCAGGTATTTTTTTTGCTTCCAATTTGGCGTATACTTCATCGTCAATGACCATTACGGGAGCCAGGCCGCAGCAACCCAGGCAGCGGGTAGCTTCCAGGGTAAACAGCTTATCCTCCGTTGTATTACCGACACTCACTTTTAATTCCTCTGAGAGTTTGTCCAAAATTTCCTGAGAGCCCTTTACATAACAGGCAGTTCCAAGACATACTCCTATTTTGTGCTTGCCTTTTTCTTCCGTTGTAAACTGAGTGTAGAAGGTTACTACCCCATAAAGGTCGGCCAGGGGCGTATTTGTTTCATCCGATATGAATTGCAGAACTTCAAGAGGCAGGTATCCAAATATCCCTTGTGCCTTTTGCAATACCTGCATAGTTACACCCTTTGAATCTTTTACGGAATCAATATATGCTTTTAATTCGCTAAATTCTCTTTTTTTTGATAATACAAATTCACTTTGCAAGCTTCAACCTCCATAAATATAAAAACGTCATATGTCAAAGATTATATAATTAATGGGCTGTAAAGTCAATAAAAGACGATTATTATTTATATTTATGCTCAAAAACTCTCAGATAATGGAAAAAACCCCTGAAAAAGGGGTTTTCAAACATTTAGCATATATTTATGAATTCAGTTTTATTATATCATTCCCAGTCATCCAGTATGGTTAATTTGGTCAAATACAGTTTGTCCTTAAGCTTTCTGCATGAGATGTCATAATTTCTGATAAAGTTGAATTCACCGTCATAGCCCCTCATGTGCCAGTTCAAGTCGGCATTTATCAACAAACCCTCCCCGGTCTGCTCTATGCGGTGAATGTCATGGACCCTGACATCCATTGCCAATTCATAATCCGTTGGGGAGTCAATCACCTTTTGAAGTATAGCCAAATCATTTTGAAGCAAGGAACCTGTTTCGATTTTGCTCAATTTTTCTTTAAGCTTATGCATATCTTTATACCCGTAGAGAAATTCATTCATGATGGCAATACGCCGGTTTAAAAGGTATTCCAATGTATCCGTTTCCTCATGATATTCATAGCCGTTTATTGAAGTATAGCTAAAAAACAGCAATAAGACCATAATAAAAATAAATCTTTTCTTCATGAAAAATCCCCCCATAGTAAAGAAGTCTTTTTATTATAGGGGGATCAGTCTCTTAATACTATCGATAATTGTCGCTGAAAAAGCTAAATTATCAGTGATATTTCAACAAACTTTGCACCGTTAAACCAGGCTTTTCACACTTTTTCTTTTTTCTATGGTAAAGGGTAGTTCCATGCGGCCTTGTTGGGTTTTTTCGCCTTTTATCATTTTTATGAGCATTCTCATGCCTACTGCACCAACATCGTAGTAAGGTTCGCCTATGGTAGTAATTTCGGGTCTTACGAATTTGCCTTCCCTGATGTTTCCAAATCCTACAACAGACACATCTTCAGGAACCTTTATACCGTTATCCAGGAAACTGTCCAATATACCGATTGCAATTTCATCAGTGCTGCAAACACAGGCCGTAAAATCTTTCACCTCGTCTATGATGGATTTTCCCAATTCATATGCCTGGTTATGCTTGTTTCCTCCCACAACATAAACCTTGGAATAATCCATTTCGGCATCTTCAATTGCCTTTAAGTATCCTTCAATCTTTTCGTTTTCAACTGTAGTTCTGTCTTCAAAGTCAGAGATATATGCAATTCTCCTGTGGCCTTCTTCAAATAAGTACTTTGTTATTTCATATACGGCGGATTTGCAGTCAATGGTTATGTGATTAATCTTTTCACGAACGTCTCTTGTGAAAAATACACAGGGTTTGTTAAAGCTTTTTGCCAACTTAATTATTTCGTCATCAAATTTACTTCCCACTAAGAACAAGCCTTCTGCCTGCTTCCTGTCCAGGAGCTGGAGGTATTTTTCCTGAGTTTCCTTGCTACCGTAGCTGCTGCAAAGAAGGATGTCATAGCCGTACATTTTCCCTATTTCTTCAATCCCTCTGACTATATCCGCAACATAGCTTTGGGCCAAGTTATTAACTATAACACCTATCAAATAAGACCTTCTTGTTACAAGACTTCTTGCCACATCATTAGGTTTGTATCCGGTTTCTTCGATAACCTTCAGTACTCTTTTTCTGACTTCAGGGCTGACAGGTTTTGAGTCGTTTATTACCCTAGATACGGTTGAAATCGATACTTCCGCAAGCCTGGCAACATCCTTTATCGTTATCATGGTTTCCTCCTTTTATTAACATTGGTAATGTATTCCTGACATCATTATATATGTTTTTTATCCTAAAGGCAAACATTATTTTCCCGTTTTCCTGAAAAAATATGCCATCCCGGGCGAAGCAAAGGATCTCATGAGATCCTTCGGGCTAAAGCTCTCAGGATGACACTTCATAATAAAAAACCCGCGTGTGCCGCAAACCTATAATTCACACCCGCACCTAGGCAGGTGGGATATCTGTCGGCTGATTCTGGCTTCCCGTCCAAGCGGGCTTGTCATAGGCAGTCGAACGCGAATTCCCTTTTACAATATGTCGGTTGAATTAATAAGTTTCCGAACACCGCAGGCTGTTTATTTAATTATATTATATCAAATTTATGCAGTTTTTACAACTTGTTTTTGCCGGGACCAAGGTCCCTGAAAATATTTTAGCCAGTGATTTAGATAATATTCAACTATATTTTTGTATCAGGTCATCCAATTCATCCTGGTATATAACTTCTCTGTCAATGAGGAGTCTTGCGATTTTTTCGATTGTTTCCTTGTTTTCTTCAACAATCTTTTTCACTTCTTCATATATTTCGGAGGTCAGTTTTTTTACCGAACTTTCGACAGAAGTCAATGGAATCCTGAGTTTGTCCGACAGTATCTGATAATTAATGAAGGCTTCATCATTCATACCGTATTTTGCTACATATTCAATGGCTAGGGATGTTACCTTTTCTATATCGTTTTGGGCTCCGGCAGTAATATTTTCTCTTCCGAGAAACACTTCCTCGGCTACCCTTCCCGCCATCAGAACACACATATGGTTTCTTATTTTCTTTTTGGTAATCACTTCTTCGGCTTCGGGGGTGCTAAGGGTGTATCCTCCTGCTCCCTTGCTTGTTGGAATTACGGAAACACGTATAATCTTGTTTTCCGGAAGCAAATGCCTTGATACAAAGGTATGTCCCGCCTCGTGATAGGATGTGACCGTTTTTTGCCTTTCATTGTCGAAATCCTTTTTTTCAACTCCCGCCAAAACATCAAGGTATGCTTTTTTTATGTGGCTGCCGGTTATTCTGTCTGAGTTCTCCCTGATTGCCGTCAGTGCTGCTTCGTTAATGAGGTTTTCAATCATGGCCCCGCTGAAATAAACGGTCAAATCTGCCAGTTCATCTATGTCAACATCTTCAGCCTTCTTTTTCTTTAAATAAAGCTGTATTATTTCTTTTCTTGCATTTTTGTCGGGAAGCACTATTTCTATCTGCCTGTCAAATCTTCCCGGCCTTAACAAGGCCTCATCCAGGGTATCGATTCTGTTGGTGGCCGCAACCACAACAGTTCCCGAATCTTCGGCAAATCCTGACATTTCCGTTAAGAGGGCATTCAGGGTCCTGTCTCCCTCATCGCTTCCTTTGATGTTGCCTGCTGCCCTTTTCTTTCCTATTGCATCTATCTCATCTATGAAAATGACGCTTTTCCCTGATTTTTTTGCCTTCCTGAAAAGATTTCTGATTCTCCCTGCCCCAAGACCGGCATAAACCTGCACGAAATCAGAGCCCGATACCGCATAGAAAGGAACTCCCGCTTCTCCTGCCAGGGCCTTGGCCATTAAGGTTTTGCCTGTGCCCGGTTCCCCGTAAAGAAGTATCCCTTTGGGCATTCTTACATTAAACTTGCTGTATTTCTGCGGATTTTTTATGAAGTCAACCAGTTCCAAAAGGCTTTGCTTAGCTTCATGATTGCCGGCTACATCATCGAAGGTCATGGTTGATGAACCTGTATATTCAATTTCGCTCAAGCTGTTTATTTCTTTTTGGGCCGAATTCTTATTTTTAAAAAATATGAAATATATAAAAATTATAACACCGATAAGAGCTATAACCTGATATGTTTCCATGATATCCCCCTATCTTTGTCAATCCTGTCATCCTGAGCGTATGCGAAGGATCTATGGGATTCTTCGGGCAAAAGCCCTCAGAATGACACATACAAAAACTATAGCTTATTATAGCATGAGGATATACATTTATATATACTCAATATATAGCTTGGGTTCATTAATTTTCCTTTGTTTCCAACAAACATACGCACTGGGCCCCTATGCCTTCGCCTCTTCCCTCGAAACCCAGGTGTTCGGTGGTGGTTGCTTTTATGCTTATATTTGAAACATCGGATTTCAAATCTTCGGCTATGTTCCTTTTCATTTCTTCAATGTAGGGAGACATCTTAGGTTTTTGGGCTATTATTACGGCATCAAGGTTGCATATACTATAATTGTTTTCCTGCATAATTTCATACACCCTTCTTAACAAAACCCGGCTATCTGCATCCTTATAGGCATCATCCGAATCAGGAAACAATTTTCCTATATCACCTATTCCCATGGCTCCCAAAAGGCTGTCCATGATGGCATGAATCAAAACATCCGCATCCGAATGGCCAAGGAGACCTTTTTCATATGGGATGTCAACTCCTCCGATTATTAATTTCCTCTTTTCGACTAAAGCATGTACATCGTATCCTATTCCAACCTTCATACCTGCTCCTTCAATATATGCTGGCTATGATTTCCGCCAATCTCAAATCAAGGGGTGTGGTTATTTTAATATTTTTATATAAACCCTCGATGGTTTTTACCTTATAACCGTAGTATTCGACAATGGAAGCATCATCGGTAAAGTCTGCATTTTCAGTCATTGCCCTTTCATAACATTCCCTTATTAAGGAATAGTCAAAGGCTTGAGGTGTTTGAGCAGCTCTTAGTTTTTTCCTGTCAAGGGTTTTTACAACCGTCCCTTCTTCCGATATTTCCTTTATGGTATCCATAACTTCAATAACCGGAACACAAGCCCTATATACGGATGCATTTTCTATGCAGGTGCTTATTAAATTATATGAAATAAAAGGTCTCACTCCGTCGTGAATCAAAACAATATCACAGTCTTTACCGACATTTTTCAAGCCTTGATAAACTGATTCGGTCCTTGTTTTTCCCCCTGCAACCACTTTTGATATTTTGGCGTAAAAGGGTGAAATTCCGTTTTTCACATATTCCACTTCGTCTTTGTTCACAACAAGGATGATTTCATCTACTTCATTGCTTTTTTCAAATTTATACAGGGTGGTATCCAGAATTGTTTTTCCGGCAATGTTCAAATACTGCTTGGGAATTTGAGAATCCATCCTTTTCCCTTTTCCCGCAGCAACTATTATTGCAGAAACATGTTTTTTGTTTTCCATATATCCCCCTTCCAAATATGCTTTTTCATCCTGAACGCAAGGACCCTATGTCATCCTGAGTGCGAGCGAAGGATCTCATTGTATCTATGGGATTCTTCGGGCTGAAGCCCTCAGAATGACGACGATACCTGTCATCCTGAGTGAAGCGAAGGATCTCATTGTATCCATGGGATTCTTCGGGCTGAAGCCCTCAGGATGACACTATGGGATATTCATAGTAATGACCCATATATCACAATAACTTCTTAATATCCAGATCCTCTAAGGTAACATGGGGTACTCCCAAAACCCTTGAAGGAATAAATGCCCCGTGGCAGTCGGATCCTCCGGATATCATTAAATTGTTTTTCTTGCAGAAATCGATATAATAGTCTCCGCTGCCTCCGTTGTAGGGAGAATAGCACTCAATTCCGTCTATTCCAAGCTCCAGCCAGTATTTTAATTCTTCCTGGGGCATAAGGGTATTCCTGTAGTGATAGGAAGGATGAGCCAAAAATATTTTCCCTCCGCTTTTCTTGGCAATTTTTATGACTTCCTCCGGGTTTTTCAGTTCAGCCTTAATTCCCGAAGCGTATACATCCTTCAAGTGTTCCGGTATATCCTTGTGTATACCTTTATCAATCATGTAGTTGGCTGACTTCCATCCCCCTCTTTTCCTGTTGTTTTCATACTTTTCGAATTCTTCAAAGCTGATGTTTTTGTATTTATTTGCTACATACCTTATATAATCGGCATTTGAGCTCAACTTGTTCTGATTTGTCCAGTCCATCAAATCAAGAAGGTCCTGGTCCTTTATATCAAAATTATACAAGGTGAGATGATATTCCTTCCCTTGATATTCTGCCGATAGTTCTACCCCGGGGATAAAAATCAAATTATCCTTATGGTCCAATACTTCTTGCATGTTTTTGATATTGTCAACACTGTCATGGTCTGTAACGGAAAATATTTGAATTTTATTTTTAAGCAATTCGTTTTTTAATTCTTCCACATCCCAGGTGCCGTCAGAAGCAACAGTGTGTATATGCATGTCAACCTTCTTCATATCCTGCTTCGTATAATTCCTATCATACATTCCTTTCTTAGTATAGAGAATCCTCGTGGATCCTGGTATAAAACATGGTTTTTACCTCTTCAAAATTTTTGGTCTGGGCCATTATCCACATCAATTTTGTGATAACCGCCTCAATATTCATATCATAAGCCTGGAGAACATTATATTTTTGAAGGGCTTTGACTCCCACCTCATAGATACCCATGTCGCTTCCTTCAAACATGACCTGGGTTGCTATTACAATTATTTTACCTTTTTCTATTAGGCCTTCCAGCTTATGTAAAAAGTTCCTTTTGTCAAGGAAAGGGAGTCCTCCGGCCCCGTAGCTTTCTATTACCAGTCCTTCATATTTTTCACCTATGTAGTCAAGCACATCAGCTTCCATTCCGGGCGCTAATTTCAATAAGAATACGCTGGGATATATCTTTTTGTAAAACTTAACTTCTTTTTCTATATTATATTTGCTTATGTATTTTGTTATCCGCCTGTCATCTATTATTGCCGCTACGGGAAAATTAATGCTTTCAAAAGCACTATAGCTTTTGGATTTTACTTTTCTCGCCCTTGTTCCTATTATAGCCTTGCCGTCAAAGACCACATAAACCCCGCTTACTCCATCCTCCGAAGCAAACCTGAAGCTGTCCAGGAGGTTTTTCTTGGCATCGGTTATCTCGGCATTTATCGGTTTCTGAGCCCCTGTCAGTACTATGGGCTTGCTTGAGTTTTGAATTAAATAAGATAGGGCAGCCGATGTGTAGGCCATGGTGTCCGTCCCGTGAGTTATTACAAAACCGTCATATTTGTCATAATACTTCTCAATTGCTTCGGTCATCATAACCCAGTGCTCCGGTTGGATATTAGTGCTGTCTATATTCAAAAGCTGTATCGAATCCGCAAGACAATATTCTTTTATTTCGGGAACATAGGCCAGCAGTTCATCCGAGCTGATTTGGGGAACCAGTCCGTTTTCCGTTTTTATTGAAGCAATCGTGCCTCCGGTTCCTATCATTAATATTTTTTTCATTACACCCTCATTCCTTATTTTCAATTATTTTTTTCATATCTTCCGGTATCGGGCAAGTAATTGTAAGCTCTTTATTTGTAACCGGATGCTTGAATTTCATCTCATAGCAGTGAAGAGCCTGCCTGTCTATCAATAAACTGGGGTTTCCGTACAAGACATCACCTACAAGGGGATGGCCTATATGCTTTAAATGGACCCTTATCTGGTGGGTTCTTCCGGTTATGAGTTTTAGTTTAACCAGGGTCATGTTATTTAGAAGCTTTTCCGATTTGTATTCGGTTATACATTCCTTGCCGGAAGGATGAACCTGACGGATTATATCATCTGGATTAAGCCTGGCGATGGGAGCCTTGATTATTCCTTCTCCCTCCAATATGCCTTCAACTAAAGCATAGTAGTATTTTTCGACGGTGTTGGATTTCATCTGCTCAACCAGTTGGTTGTGGGCATAGGGGTTTTTGGCTATCAATAACAGGCCTGATGTATTCATATCCAGCCTGTTAATAAATCTGACCTTGCGGTTTATATTATTTTTTCTAAAATAGTAGGAAACCCCGTTTGCAATCGTATCATCCTGGTGGGACTTGGTGGGGTGAACCACCGTATGGGGCTGTTTGTTGACAACTAATAAATCATCATCCTCATAAATAATATCTAGAGGAATGTCAACAGCCGCGTATTCGTCCTCTTCCTCGTCGAATTCTATGGACAAGACGTCTCCCGTAAAGATACTTTTATTTAATTTTACCGGTTTCCCGTTCAAATATATCTTGCCATTTTTCTCTAACTTCTTGGAAAGTCTTCGGGAGAAATTTAACTTCTCCGTCAATATAGTCTTTACAGTTTTGTCATTTTCTTGTATGGTATATTTAAGGATATTGTTAAACATCGTATACTCCTTTGATGTCATTCAGGGAGATCCTTCGCTTACGCTCAGGATGACAGGTGTCGTTGTCATTCTGAGGGCTTCGGCCTGAAGAATCCCATGAGATCCTTCGCTTCGCTCAGGATGACAAAATAGAGTGTCATTCAGGATGACAACAACCGGTTATATCTTGTGTTCTTATAATAATATATAAGATTGATAAAGTAAAGGGGATAATCATGAAGGAAAAAGTAATAAACATCATTGCCAACGATGACTGCTACACATCCGATATCAAGAGAAAGCTCATTAAAATATTGACGGAAAAGGGCTATGAATACCATGAAGGTTTCAGTAAAAATGCCCAATTGAACATTACCATCGGAGGAGACGGTGCTTTTTTAAGGGCTGTGAGAGAGAGTAATTTTTCCCAAATACCCTTCATAGGAATAAATACAGGGACCTTGGGTTTTTATCCCGAAATAACACCGGAAAATCTGGAAAATTTCATAACCAATTACAATACTGGAAATTACACGATAAATCCTGTAAATTTAATCGAATGTGAAGTTGTTACCGCTGCCTTATCCGAGAAAATATATGCGGTTAATGATATAGTACTTAAAAGAAAGGATATGAAAACCGTCCACCTGGATGTCTATATAGCTTCAAATCACCTGGAGAAAATAAGCGGTGACGGGTTAATCATTTCTTCCCCCCTGGGCAGCTCCGCCTACAGCAAATCGGCAGGTGGAAGTTTAGTTTATCCTTCGCTGAAAACACTCCAGATAACCCCCCTATCCCCTATATTGTCAAATGCCTACAGGTGTTTGGAATGCAGCATTATAGTGCCGCCTGAATTTGAAGTTGCCATATATCCGGAAAGAAGAAAGGATTATTGTCTGGCTATTCTAGCAGACGGTGAAGTTTTTGAATATGATGAAATGGAGCATGTGCTTTTCCGCACATCAAAAAAAGTCATAAACCGCCTGTCAACGGGAACCTTCAACTACTGGAACGTAATAAGGGAGAAATTCCTCTAAAGGAATTTCTCCTTCCTACATTCTTAAAGTGAACTTGCTCCCTACGTTAACTGTGCTTTCCACCGTCAGGGAGTATTTGTGTTTATCGGCAATCCATTTGGCAATGCTAAGGCCCAGCCCCGTGCCGCCTTCCCTGTGCCTTGCCTTATCCGCCCTGTAGAACCTGTCAAATATTCTGTCCAAATCTTTTTCATGTATTCCGATTCCTGTATCTTCAACTATTAATAACTTCTTGTTCTTATCGGTTTTCAAGGTCACGGTCACCCTGCCCTTTTCCGTATATTTAACGGCATTGTCTATCAATATCACGGCCAATCTTCGCATCTTGTCGTAATCTGCCTTTATTGTTACATTGTCTTCAATATCGGCTACCAGCTCTATATTTTTGCTTGCAGCAATTGCTTTCATGGACTGGCAGACATTTTCAACCACTTCCGAGAAAGAAAATTCAGAAATGCTAAGCATCCCTTCATTGTTGTCAGCCTTGGCAAGGATCAAAAGCTGGTCAATAAGTTTAGCCATTACCCTTGTTTCAGAATATGCATTGTCAAGCCACATTTTATTATCTTCGACAGACCCGTCTTCATCACTTAAAACCACATCTAAGTTTGTTTGTATTACGGTAAGAGGGGTCCTGAGCTCATGGGATGCATCTGCAACAAACTCCTTTTGCTTCATCCACGTTTCCCTGACGGGGGTCAGGGCCTTGCCTGTAAGGAAATAGCTTAATACCAGCAGGATTACGGTACCTGCAAGTCCTATTGCAACAAGCACGTTTCTTAAGAAATTCCAAAGTATATCTTCATTGACCGTGTTTTGATAAACCTGGACAACGGTTTGACTGGTTAAATCATTGAAATATCTTGTATAAATCCTGTAGTTGTAGGAACCTATTTTTTTCGTAGTGTATGAATCCTGCTTTTCTTCAAGGGACTTTTGGGCAAGTGATTTTATTTCATCGGCTATTTCTTTGTCACCCTGGTCGGAAAAAATCAGCCTTAAATTCGAATCGTATACTATATAGCAGGCATCAAGCCTCTTGGTATCTATAGGATTTCTTTGCACATATTTTCTGAATAGGGTTCCGTTGAAGAAGTATTCCGCATAGCTGGCGTTTTTATAATTATAAATTCTCAAAGCTTCAGCCTTCATCAGCTCCCTGTTGCCGTCCTCAAATACGATCCTGGTGAACTGATATATGCCGCAAGCAACAAAAAACATGAAAAGAATGAGTATAATGCCCATGTAGGCGGTTAGTTTCAAATGAAGTTTCCTAAACATTATTTCTCCTTCAGCATATAGCCCACGCCTCTTACGGTTTCGATTTTTACGTTTGTATTTTCAAGTCTCTTTCTTAAATGATGAACGTATATTTCAATGTTGCTTTCCAGTATATCCGCTTCAAGTCCCCAAATCCTGTCAATGATCTGCTCCCTGGTAAAAACCTGGCGGGGTTTTTTTATGAACATTTCCATGAGCATGGCTTCTTTCAGAGGTATTTTGTATTCCTTGTCTCCTACATACAAAAGATAATTCTTGACATCATACTTAATATCCTCAAATTCATATATTTCGCCCACAAATTCCGTGCCCTTCCTCCTTGCCAGGGCCTTGACCCTGGCAATCAACTCTTTTGTGGCAAAGGGTTTAACCAGATAATCATCGGCTCCGGATTCAAGCCCGAAAACCCTGTCATCAACCGTATCCTTGGCGGTAAGCATGATTACCGGTGTTTTTATTCCTTCACTCCTGATGGTTTTCAATATTTGTATCCCGTCAATTCCCGGAAGCATTATGTCCAAAACTATAACATCATAAATATCCTTGCTTGCAAGAATCAGCCCTTCTTCACCGTCATTTGCAATATCCACGTCAATTTTTTGCTTATTGAACAGGTAACTCAAGGCCTGAGTAATTTTAACTTCATCTTCAACGATTAATATTCTCAAAATAAAACCTCCAATAATAATGACACCTGCCATCCTAAAAACCAAGTATCATCATCCTGAGCTATGGCTATATTATAATACAAAAAACCTTAAAATTGCATTAATATTTAACCATACTTGATAATCTTCTAGTCCTTGATGCGGAAAAAATATAAAAAAAAAGAAGTAAAGAGAAGCCCCGCAGGAGAGCTGAGTACCAACTCTCCAACAGGGCTTTTTGCATTTCTCCTTCTTTTTCTTAAAAGCAACTGTTTATTCTGCATCAATTATGTAATACGGTGTAAACCCTAATAACTCTAAATCTTCTATGGAGTCAGCAATAGTACCGTTGTATCTGAATCTGTCTAAGTATTCACTAGGATCTATATCATAATGGTTGTTTGATAAATCAGCACTAGTATTTGCACTATTGAAATTTGTAACAGTTATTACGGTAGTTCGATCATCCAAACCACATTGATAGAATTCATTATCATTAATTTTCAAAGTAACAGAATCTTCACCTGTATTGCTGCGACCTCCAATATATGGCCAGAATTTGGTGTCAAATATATTGCCTGTAATTTCGATTAAATCGTTGTTTCCATTATTGTTTTCAATTTGAATGTTCAGAGGATTCTGCTTATCGGTCAGGTTCATAAATACATTGTTTTTAATATAAGCCGTTTTATCCAGTCTATTATTCCAAAGAGCTTGACCTGTACTATTTTTATTAGATATATTATCAAAAACATTGCCTGTCAGTACAAACCCTTTGGCTGATTCACCTTCACCGAGATTAAAGTGTACAGCAGCAATGGAATTTGGAGCACTAGTTAAGTTTATGAAAATATTATTTTTAATTTCCCAATTATTCATTTCAACCGTACCTGTTCTTTGTCCGGTAACCAGGATATATGAGTTGTCAAATACAATACCTTCAATAATTATATCATTATAATATAAATTGTTTCCATCAGCCCTATAAATACTGCTGTTTTTGATTATTGAAGCATGATTTTCCGAACCCTTGATGGTAATACCTTCAAATCTTACAGGAAGATTAATGGTTCCTTCCTCAAAAATACCTGCTCCCAGTATAATTGTATCCCCTCCTTCCGCTGCATTAATTGCTGCCTGAATTGTCGGATAGAAAACAACTTCATCACCTTCGATGTAAACCGGAGCCCAGTCATTCCTTCCCCAATAATCACCTGCGCTCTTAACTGAGGTATCAACAGATACAGTTGGTGTAATAGTTGTACACTCATTCATTACAAAGGTGCCATCGACAAGCTTGATTCCACTGCCTAACAGTCCACCGACATAACACTCCGTGTCACTGCCTTGTACAGTGCTTTCCACATTAATTGATCCCTTAACCTGGCATGCATTAAATGTAATTTCCAGTGACGGGTTTGCACTGGCGCTTGCATTGTACATTGTACCAACAAGTCCGCCGACATTAATAACGGCATCTGCTGTTTGTTCTACGGAGATTTGCAGGTTTGTAACATTATTTTCAAGAGAATATGATGTTAAATTGCTTTTTAAATATGCTTCCCCGACTATTCCCCCCACAGAAACATTTGCATGATCATTCGCTGCTGCATTTCCAAAGAGTATCCCTTCAGCAGTGTTATTGTGGATTTGGGTATTCCCTCCAAACTCTCCTGCTCCTATAAGCCCGCCAACTTCTATAGTGCTTATTTGGCATTGTTTCCCTGTTATGTTAACATTTCCATATACTGTTCCTTGATAACTAATATCGCTGTATTGGCGATCATTACTCATGATATAACCAATGGCTCCACCAAGGGAAAGATAACGGTAGGTATTTCCTGTAACATCAGCATCAACATCGCATTTTATTACATTGCTTCCGTTTGCCAGGCCTATAAGGCCGCCGATAAAGGCACCGCTGTTAGTTTCAGGTACTGTTACGTCAGTTTCTCCATATACAGTTCCGGTAAAGGATGAATTCTTAATATCACCTACTGAAATCCAGCCAACTAGTCCACCGATACTGGCCCTATATCTGTCACCTGTATAGATTGATCTAAATGCAACTGTATTATCATCCTTTACATTCGTGGTATGACAATTATCAACAAAACCCCAGACATATGCCGCTAATAACCCGGCTTCTGATGTATGGTTGTTAGCAGAAATCGGCTTTATTGTATTGTTATCATAAATATCTATTCTGCCGGAAACAGTCAGGTTCTGTATACCGGCCTCATCACTGCTGCCTCGTACATACCCAAACAAACCAACTTCGGGTATTGTATTGTCTGAAACTTTAATACCACTAATTGTTTTGCCGTTTCCATCAAATACTCCGCCAAACCAAGTTCCATAGTAACTTCCTATTGGTACCCATTCGAGGTTATTAAGGTCGATATCGGCTCCTAAGAATATGGTCTTACCATCAAATTTAATTTTATTTTCATTTACAAGCTTCGACAGCCCTGCCAGTTCCTCTGCAGTATCAATTGTGAATGAAGCAGCAGATGGATTATCATCATACCAGGAAGTATCAGCGTAATCGTTCCAGGTTATAAGTCCGCCTATGTACACAAAGGGGTCGTTTTCACTAATAAGCCTTGCACAATATCCTTCACCATATACATCTTCAAACAGAGTATTCATTTCTTCTGCTTCTTCATTGGAAGGTTCAGTGTTAAGATAAATAATTAACTCATGTTCAGAAATATCATCAAAAATGTTGCCTATTAAGCTATAATTTGCATCTCTTATATCATTATAGGATTTGCCTGCATCTCCATGTCCTATTTGTATGCCATAATGGCTGTTTTCAATTTTGTTGTTTGATATATTAAATTCAGGAATATAATTATTTGTAAAACCGTATAACCTTATAGCACCTTTTTCTTCAGATTTGGTGCTAAAGGTATTGCCGCTGATTTCATGTACTCCCTCGTTCCATTGTGCTATTTGTAAGGCCGGCTGCTCTGAGTCGGTAACAATGTTATCGGTCACGGTTGCATTTTTATTCCTTGCTAACTGAATACCGTTATATGCTGCATTACTTATGATATTGCCGCAGATGCGTAAATCTTCTGCCCCCATTACAATGATTCCGGAGCCGGCATTATAATCAACTGTACCTGCTGATATAATCGTTTCAATCTTGTTATTACAAATCTGTATATCTTTTGAATACTCTCCGGGAGCATTTCTGCCATCTCTAAGATATATGGCCGTACCGGACGTATTAATAAATCTGTTGTTTACAATAGCTATTCCGCCAATTAAGTTTGTATTCGTGCCGGTAGTGTTATTATAATTATCTATCCTTGTATCATCAAAGGTAAATCCATTAATTTCCACATTTTCAGCATCTATCTCCAGTAACTGGCTAAGTCCATTCCCGGTACCTTTAATTATGGCTTCAGGATATCTTTTTTCTGCTGCTCCTGCAATGTCAGCATTAGGTCCAAGGAGGGTAAGAGGTTTGTTAATAATCAGCTGCTCATTATATGTTGCAGGTGCCACAACTATTGTTGATCCCGGTTCTGCTTTATCAATTTCTCCCTGAAGCGTACCTAATGTGGGATCATCAGCAAAAATTGCAGGTACCAATATATCCCCAACAACAACATGTACTGTTGCTTTTTTGCTGCTATCAGCAACAGATGTTACTGTAATGGTTGCTGTTCCCGGTCCTACTGCCGTTATAACACCATTATCTACAGTAGCTACACTTTCATCACTTGTAGTCCAAGTTAAATTTTTATTTGTCGCATTCGATGGGAACACTGTGGCTGTTATTGTGTAACTGTTGTCGACTTTTTCTAATACTAAATCTTCATCCACACTAATAGCACCCAAAATCCGACTAAAATGTGAAATTAAAAGCCCCGTAACCCCCGTAAACACAAGGGATACGCTTCATAGGGATGTGATATGAACCCCTATGGCAAACAGGTACGGAAAGAGCGAGGGTGGAAACCATGCATTGGTTTCCACCCTCGCTTTATGTGCATCCATCAGGCAGACAGGTATGGAGAGTATCGACGTGCTAAAAACATTCCTGAGTTCACAAAACTTCTAATAGCTTTCAGCGGGCTCTTGTGGTATCCTGTGTCACTGAAGGAGGTGACCAAGATGCAAAACCCATTGGACGAGCTGTACGACCGGTACAATCGCTTTGTCCCTGACGCAGAGATTCAGAAGAAAATTGAAGCATGCCACCAGCAGCTCATCCGCAGTTTGGAAAAACCGGAACGTAAGCTGATCCTGCAAATCATTGACAGCAAAGATCTGATTTCCGGGCTCCATGTCAAAGAGAGCTTTGCCTGCGGCTTCTGGCTGGCATGGAGGCTGCTTTCACAGCTTCATCGTTACCAAAGCGACCGTTCACCTGAGGAGTTCCTCAGGGAGAGCGGTCGTTTTACTATGCGGGAGGAAGATGCGGCAGATGAAGCATAGAACAAGAATCACAATTGGCACGGCAGGGATAGCGACAGTTTTTCTTCTGCTGGGTACTGGTACCGTTCAGCACCCGCCAGAGGAGGCCCTCGCTACGCCCCACATTCGCCCTGCGAGCGATTTAACGCAAGCGGTCGGGGAAGTACTCCTCCCCGAGCCGCAAATCGACTGTACGACGGATATGCCCACACTCGCTGGGGACATATCCAGCGCCTCTGATACAGCGGACGGTACTCCATGCGCCCAAAGCGTACCTGAACCGAAACCCGAAGCAGCCGAGGACATAGCCTCCCAAGCGGTAAATCTGACTGCCCCGGCAAGGCAGGAACAACAGCCAAAGGAGTCCGAACCCCAAATGGGGGATACTCGCATGGTGGACGGAAAAAAGCAGGTATACTTCCTTGGCTTCGGATGGATAGACGATAACGGCGGTGGCGGCGAGGGCCTTATTGTGGATGGAGACGGCGACATCAACAAGATGGTGGGCGATATGTAATCGAAAGGACTGAATATGCCAATGGAGGAACTTTTATTACCGGAAAACCGGCCGAGTCCCAGTGAAGCAGACGATCAGCCGATGAATAAAGACTACCTGGAAACAGACCTTCCGGCCAGCATTCAGAAGGCGATTGCCGAATTGCTTCAGGGAGAGAGAGAACAGGCGCTTCATTTGGACTGCCTCAGTGATGAGTTGTACGGAGCAATTAACGCAAATCTTTGGGGCGGCTGCATCACAGAGGAACAGGTGGATTATCTGCGGAATAAATATTTGTAAAGAAATCCCAACACAGAAAAAGCAAGGGTGGAAGCCGAATCATACCGGCCTCCACCCTTGCCCTATCTACTTGGGTTTAATTACTTTGTCTTTCTCACGCCGTTTTTGTCTACCTCATATCCGTCTACCTTGGTGTTCTTGGCAAGGGAACCGTCGGCGTTGAAGTAATACCATTTGCCACCGATCTCCAGCCATTTGCCGGACACCATCAGGCCGTCCTTGGTAAAGTAGTAGCGTTTGTCGCTGATGTCCAGCCAGTCCACGGCAACCTTGTTGCCGGTGTAATACCGCCAGTTGCTGCCATCCTTCACCCAGCCGGTTTTTAGTACGCCGGTGGTTTCAAAGAAATACTTCACGCCGTCGATGGTCTGTGTGCCAGTGAGGGCCTTGCCGTCCTTGTAGTAAAACCACTGTCCGGCGTCGTTTTTCGCCCAGTTCTGCGCGGTGGCGGGGTCGATGGTCAGCTTGATGTATCTGTGCAGCATGGCACTGACTTCCGCTCGAGTGGCGCTGGCTTTGGGATTGAACTTGTTGCCTGTGCCGCCCATCATAATGCCCGCCTGCTGCATGGCCGTCACCGCCGTCTTGTAGATGCTGCCGATGCTGGATGCGTCCGCATAGGTGGTTGCTTCACGAGTGACAGGCAGCTTGTAGCCAGTGGCTTTGGCGTAATTTGCGAAGATAACTGCGATTTCCTCACGGGTGATCGCCTGGTCAGGTGCAAACTGCTTGTTTCCGATGCCCTGCACAACGCCGTTCTTATATGCCCATTCAATGTAGGGACGAAAGGCGCTGTCGGCTTTTACGTCGGTAAAGCTGTTTGTGGTGTATGATTTCACATCTACGCCTGCCAGTCTGCCGAGAGCCGTTACCAGCATTCCCCGTGTCATGGCGGTGTCAGGTGCAAAAGTAGTTTTTGATGTACCGGAGAGAAGTCCTCTGTCGACTACATAATCAATGGCTTCTTTTCCCCAATGGGTTCCGATGTCGGTAAACTTGGCGCTTGGAGCCGTGTAGCCCACGCCGTACACGGAGAAGTGGCTGGTGGGGATCAGCAGGCTCCCGCTGTTTACGTCATATGCGGAACCGTCAATGCGCTGTGCTTTTCCGTTTGCGTCTACATACACGCCGAACAGATAGCCCACAGCTTCATTCTTACCCGGTGTATAGGGGATGGAGAGGGTTGCTAATCCGCTGCCGAGGCTGGTGATGGTCTGTGTTTTTCCGTTTTTATCAACATAGCTGATGGTGATGCTGTACACTGGCCTGTTTCCAAGGAGAGCCTTTGCTTCCTTGGAGAGCCCTGTCGCCGGGGCGATGGTGATGCTGATATCCCCGCTACTCTGCTTCTGGATTTCCTTTAGGGCGTTCAGATCAAGACTGAGGGATACCGGTGCGCCGCTGATTTCAAACTCAGTTACCCCAGCACTTACAAGACCGTTCAGGGAATTTCGGGTCAAGGTTGCCGCAAGAGAAGTCGTGCCCTTTGGCATTGTAACATTCAGTGCCACCGATATGCCGTTAGCAGTTTTGCCCTGTGCCCTTGCGTCAGCTTGCGCCTTTGCGATAGCGTCGGTGATAGCTTTTTCGGGAATGGTTGCGCTGGCTGTGCCATTTGTTCCCCTTGTTGCTGTGACAGGAGCCGTCGCCATCACCGGTTGGTCGGGCTTCTTTTCCGGTATAATGGTTGCAGGAATATCCGGTGTATAAGAACCGCCGCCACCGCCGCCGTTGTAGCTCCAGATTGCCGTAACGGTCAGAGCGGAGGACACATTGTCAAAGGCTTTATCCCATCTGATAAAAGTATAGCCGCTGCGGGTAACGGTGGGAGCTTCCGCCGCATCGCCCTCTGTGACAATCTGTGTCAGCGCGCCGCCGCCCGTGCGGGTTCCGCCGCCCAGGTTAAAGGTAACGGTATAGGTCTGCTCCACCACGGTGATGGTACCGCCGGTATGCCTTGTAATGGTGTAATTGTCTGCCGCCGTACCGCCGCTCAGCGTGATCGGATAATCCCCCAACGCATTGCCGTCGAAGGTCGGGCAAGCCAGCGTGGGTTCTGTACTCAGTGCGTCTGAAGCGGTATCGTTGGGAGCCAAATTGCCGACGCGATAGGTCAGCGTTGGCAAGCTGCCGCCTTTTATCACCGTCTTATTGTCTGCGGTAAGCGTGATCTCCCGCTTGTCGATGGTGAAGGTGAAGGTCTCGCTGCCGATATAGTTGGGATTGCTCTCCGGCACCGAAATGGTCAGCTTGTAAGCGCCCGCATTGGTGGGGGCGGTGCTGCTGCTGTATGCGCCGCCATCGGTGGATTCATACAGCCATACCAGTTTCCACACCGGGAAGCCGTCGCTGGCGGTCACCGTGCCGCCCGGTGCATAGGCCGCGCCGCTGTAGGTTCTGTCCGGCGTGGTGACGCCGCCGATGGTCACCAGCGTTTTTGCTGTTACGGTCACCTTTCGGCTGACGCTGAGGTCTGCGGGAATTGTCAGCCAGTTCGGCGCGCCGGGATAACTGATGACGCCGGTGAAGGTTGTGCTGTTGTCCACAGCGGTTCTGTCCAGCGTTTGGCTGCCGTTCCAGTTGATGGCATAGGAAATGCTTTCGCCCTCTACGGTGACAGTGCTGCTTGTGGTCAGAATGGTTGTGCCCAATTCGGAAGCTGTAGCGGAGGCATCGTCATTTATAATCGCAAAGGTATCACTAAAAGTGGGATTTACCGCCATGACCGGGGTAACGGTAACGGTTATGTCGTCCTTGTCCACGCCGTTTGCATCAATATTGATATCGCCGGTAAGACTGCCTGTCACAGTATAAACAGCGCCCTTGGCGTTGTAGGGGGTGTCGGTATACCATATGATAGGCAGGGTATCAGTACCGCCGTCGGTGGTGACGGAAACGCTTGCCGGGAGGTTTGCAAGGGAGATGACCGCATTCGCGGTTGCCGCATTCCGGGCATCATAGGCGCTCATGGTCACATTGTCCACGGTCGTGTCGATGCTCTGCACCTTGGCCTGTTCAATGTAGAAAGACACATCGATTGGACTCAGACTTAGGGCGTAGTTGTCGCCTGCGTTCAGGGTGCCGAGGAGAATGCTGCAAGAGGTGCCCGCCTGCTCGCCCACTTCCGTGCCTACCCATGCACGGGAAAGCGCACCGGTGAAGCTGTCGCCGCCAAGCAAAGTGGGGGTGGCCGCATAGGTCAACACCGGGTCGGCCGCACCGTATTTTTTGCTCTGACCGCTGTCGGGGGTGATGGTGACCGGCATGGGGGCGATGGTATAGCTGCCAAGTTCAATGGCGGTTGCTCCCGCGAGCGCCACATACTCCGTACCGCCCGAAATCTCCGCCGTGACAGCATAGGTGCCGGCGTTGGTGGGGGCAGTGGTGGATTTGGCATAGACGGTGTCACCTGTTCCCACATAATGGACGGTGATGATGCCGCCCGTTTCCACAGTCGCTGTGCCGCTGCCCGAATGGGTCACAGCCCCGATACCCTGTGCAGAACCATTGTAGGCGTGGTTGAGGGTAGACGGATCGGTATAGGTTAAATTTACTTCTTCCAGAGTGATTTTTGTAACCGTCACGCCCGTAAGGGGGACAAAGCCCTCGTTGACACCGTTTTTATAGGCGATACCGCCGTTGCCCTCGCTGCTGTTATACCAGTAGGCGGTGACGCCTGCAGGGGAGGTTGCGATGTTATCTGTGCTGCGCAGTGAATAAATGCGGTTGTTCGCCGCACTGTCCCAGGCAATTACGGTGCCGGTGCCGGTTGGGGCGGTGAAGCCGACGGAGCTATTTGGGAAATATAGCACACCGGTTGAGCCGATGATGTCCTTTCGGGAGGCAAACACCGTGCCGCCGCTGACTGTGACCGTGGAGCTTGCGCCGGTGGCAAGGATGGCACAGCCGCTACTGCCGCTGGCGCTGACCGTGCCGCTATCCTTAATTTCCGCGCTGCCTCCTGTATTTATGGCAACACCGTTGTTTGCCGTGGCTTCTACCTTGCCGCTGCCGCTGACTGTAACATTGACAGTGGCGGCGTTTATGGGCGTACCATACATATAAATAACAGGGTTGTCATAACCTGCGCCAGCGCCCGTCACCGTGCCGCCGCTAACGGTGACCGTTGAGCCCCCACCGGTGGCGAAGATGGCTATACCGTAGCTGCCGGTGGCGCTGACCGTGCCGCTATCCTTGACCAGCACGCTGCCCGCTGTGCTGATGGCCGTTCTGCCGCTGATCGTGGCATCACCGCTAACGGTGACCGTTGAGCCCCCACCGGTAGCGTAGATAGCTATGTCATCACTGCCTGTGCCGCCACTGACCGTGCCGTTATCCTTGACCAGCACGCTGCCCGCTGTGAGGATGGCCGTTCTGCCGCTGATCGTGGCATCACCGCTAACGGTGACCGTTGCGCCCCCACCGGTGGCGAAGATGGCTGTGCCTCTGTCGGTGGCGCTGACCGTAGCGGTATCCTTGATTTCCACGCTGCCCGCTGTGTTGATGGCCGTTGTGCCGCTGATCGTGGCATCACCGCTAACGGTGACCGTTGAGCCCCCACCGGTAGCGTAGATAGCTATGTCATCACTGCCTGTGCCGCCACTGACCGTGCCGTTATCCTTGACCAGCACGCTGCCCGCTGTGAGGATGGCCGTTCTGCCGCTGATCGTGGCATCACCGCTAACGGTGACCGTTGCGCCCCCACCGGTGGCGAAGATGGCTGTGCCGCCGCCGGTGGCGCTGACCATGCCGCCACTGACCGTGACATTGGAGACAGCGCCGGCAGCGTAGATAGCTATACCGATGCTGTCGCTGGCGCTGACCGTGCCGCCACTGACCGTGACATTGGCGTCTTCGCCGGTGGTGTAGATGGCTGCGCCGGTGGTGGCGCGGACCGTTCCACCGCGTACCATGACACCGGCATTCCCGCCGGTAGCGTAGATGGCTGCGCCGGTGGTGGTGCGGACCGTTCCACCGTGTATTGTGACATTGGCGTCCTCGCCGGTGGTGTAGATGGCGATGCCCTTATCCCCCGGTGCGCTGACCTCGGCGGTATCCTTGATTTCCACGCTGCCCGCTGTGTTGATGGCCGTTCTGCCGCTGATCGTGGCATCACCGCTAACGGTGACCGTTGCGCCCCCACCGGTGGCGAAGATGGCTGTGCCGCTGTCGGTGGCGCTGACCGTAGCGGTATCCTTGATTTCCACGCTGCCCGCTGTGTTGATAGCCGTTCTGCCGCTGATCGTGGCATCACCGCTAAGGGTAACCGTTGCGCCCCCACCGGTGGCGGAGAGAGCTGTACCGTAGCTGCCGGTGGCGCTGACCGTACCGCCAGTGGTCACTTCAAAGGTACCGTTACCAGTTAGGGAGATCAAGTTAAGAATTGTCCCCTTGTATTCTGCCGCCCACACGAGGCTTTTGCCGTCGGGGATGTTAATTTCAAGGCTGTCATTTGCCGCAGTTTTGCTGCCAGTAACATTGACCGTGTCGTGAGCACCCAGCGCAGCCTCAAGCAGCCGCTCAATCGCATTTATGCTCTTGTTGGTGATATTCACTGTGTTGCCGACAGATAATATAGTAACGCCATCAACAGCTAAGAAGTCTGTATCGTCGCCCCTTTGGAAAAGGATACCACCTTTTCCGCCGACCACTTGCCACCAAGCCCTGTCGCTCGATGAGGTGGCAAGGTGATCGGAGCTACCGGTCTCATAGGCAGGGTTCTCGCCCGCCGTTGCCTGGTCCCAGGCAATGACCAAGGCGGAATCACTGATTAAAGGCGTGTTATTGGCCATGTCAATTACGCTGGGCTGATATTGACCCGGTGGACTTTGAACAAGAGGGCGGTGCGCAAACACCACGCCGCCTCTGACCCTGACAATGGCGTCCTCGCCGGTGGTGTAGATGGCTGCGCCGGTGGTGGCGCGGACCGTTCCGCCGTGTACCCCGACACCGGCATTCCCGCCGGTGGTGTAGATGGCTGCGCCGGTGGTGGTGCGGACCGTTCCACCGTGTATCGTGACTTTGGCGTCCTCGCCGGTGGTGTAGATGGCGATGCCCTTATCCCCCGGTGCGCTGACCTCGGCGGTATCCTTGATTTCCACGCTGCCCGCTGTATGGATGGCTATGCCGCTTGCCGCGGAGGCTTCCACCTTGCCTCCGCTGACCGTGACACGGGGGGCAGCGCTGTTAGCGTAGATGGCTATGCCGCTACTGTCGGTGGCACTGACCGTGCCGCCGCTGACTGTGACCTCGACGAATAAGCCGGTGGCGGAGATAGCTGTGCTGTTGCAGCCGGTGGCGCTGACCGTGCCGCCGCTGACCGTGACCTTGGCGACTAAACCGGTGGCGGAGATAGCTGTGCTATTGTTGCCGGTGGCGCTGACCGTGCCGTCCGTGGTTACTTCAAAGATACCCTTGTCGGTAAGGGAAATTAAAGTATCTGAAAAACCGGAATCCCCAAAAAATGACGCCCCCCATTTGACGGTTTTACTGCTGTCTATGGACAGTGTCAGGGTTTGGGCTACCCCGGTTTTGCTGCCGGTAACGGTGACCGCACTGTTCGTTATCAGCGCAGTTTCAATGGCTTCTTTAATTTCCGCTACAGTTTTATCCGTGATATCCACGGACGAGTCCGCGCTCATTAATCCCCGTTTCACAGCTATAGTCGTGATGACGGTTATCTGCGGTGCACTCACGCCCTCGGCAAGGCTAAAACCCTCACCAAGCTGCGGAGTAAAGATATATTCGCCCGGCTCCTCGTCCTCGCTGCCGGGGTTGTATTCCGGCTCGGATATCCATTTTACCGGAACAGATGCCACCGTGTCACCTACCGTGGCGGCAAGGTTTTTTGGCAGCACAAGTTCCGAAATGGGCGTGCCTACAGGAAGACTTTGCTGTGCAATCTCATTGTCCAACGATTCGAAGGATGTAATCTCACCTTCGGTGACCGAGGGTGCTTTCTCCGCCTCCACCGTCACTGTGATTTGGGGCAGCTCCGCACTGACCGTGTAGCCCCGTGCCTCGGGGGTGAAGATATATGTACCTGCTGCTTCACCGTCGTATTCCGGTGATGAAGTCCATGTGACAGGCAGGGGGACGGTGATTTCCTTGGCACTGTCCACGGTTTCTTCCGTGGGTTTGGCTTCAGAGCTGTCCCCGATTTTTTCCGCGTCGGAGGAAGAGGCGATTTCATCTCCCTCGCTGTCGCTGATTTCGGATTCCTCCATTTCTTCAACGCCAATCGCTGACCCGCTTACCGTATCGGTACTGTTCGTAGCATCCGCTGTTTCCCCGGAATCCAGTACCAATTCTTCTTCAGAAGCCGCGAGCCGTATCGTTGCCATCAGGGTATTTGGCAGTTCCAAATCCGCCTGTGATGTACCAATCGGCACATTCTGAACCGCAATGTCCGATTCCAGCGCCTCAAAAGCGGTTACCTCACCGCTTGCGCCAATGGGAAATTCGCCTGTTTCAGCCAGTGCTGAGACAGGCGTCATACCCACAACCATGATGACGGACAACACCATAGCCGTGAGCCTTTGAATTGCTTTCCTTTTGCTCATATCGTTTCATCCATTTCATATCCTAAAAAACCGTGTCCTGCAAAGGGCAGAATCGCTTATCTGCTTCATGAAAATTCAAAGCGTTCTACATATGCACTTGAATTTTGATTTGACCAGTGCTAATATAATTTAAGTAACCAAGTTTACAAAACCAATTTAGTTTCTTAGATTATTTTACTGTACTTTCCTTAAAAAATCAAGAGGAGAAGATGCATGGAGGATAAAAAAACAGATAAGCGAAAAGTGCAGGGCGCTGAAACCAAAAGGAAGCTGGTTGAAATTGCGGATAGGCTGTTTAGGGAGCGTAGCTATTCTGACGTCAGCATTGAGGATATCACCCATGAGGCTGGAATTACCAAGGGTGCCTTTTATGTGCATTTTGCTTCTAAGGATGCGCTGATTGCCCTGCTGATTGCCGATTACACCGCACGCACGGATGCGGACTACAAAGCGGTGTTTGATACGTTTCCCCCTAATATGCCTGCCTCCGGAGTGCTGCTTGCTTTAACCGAAAAAATAGCCGATGTGCTGACGGGCGACATCGGCTATGATAATATTAAAAAAATCTATCAAATTCTGCTGACAGGGGCGGTGGATGCCAAGGCCGTCAAAAGCTATGACAGAGAGTTGTATACACTGTTTTATGGCATATTGGAGCAGGGAATCCGGAAGGGAGAGTTTCAGAGTGATCTGCCGGTAGAGGTGCTATCACGGCACTTTGTGATGGCGATTCGGGGCATTTGCATCGACTGGTGCATCCAATACCCGAATGTTGACTTGAAGGCGCAGTCACTGGAGCATTGCCAGATGCTGATGCAGGGATTGCAAAACGAATAGCCTCATCATCTTTTTGACTTCCGGTCCCTGTTAGAACGCACCCAAAGTTCGATAAGTTTTTAGAAGAAAAAAGACCATGCTCGTCTGCTAAAATTGCAGGGAGCACAGTCTTTTGTTTTTAATGTGGATTGTTTTTTCTGCAAAACCAGAGCTGGGGATATGAGCCAACCGGTTTCTCAAACAGTAATCCCTTCAATCAACAGTCTGCAATGCTCTACGGATTGTTCTTTCAGGTCAAAATCGGGATAGCGGATACACCATTCAAAGCTGATGCCCCGAAGCGCCGCAACGAAATGGCGTGCCAGTGTTTCGGCGGACAACGTGCTTTTAAGTTCCCCCCGACGAATTCCTTTTTCCACAATGCCGTGAAACAGCAAATACAATTCCCGCCCATAGCCTTTTACCGCTTCGGTATCCACAGTTCCCGCCAGCAGCATCTGGTAAACCTTCTTCATATTCTCACAGCCGATTGTCTCTATAAGGACTTCAGCTATTTTCTCAGTCAGAGCCAAAAGCACATTAGATGTAGGCATATCAGCAGGCAGCGCTTCCAAAAACGCCTTATAGTCCGTATCGGCGCGGGAGGCATAATCCGCAATTACCATTGCGATGAGGGCATCTTTAGATTCAAAATGCACATAGAACGCACCTTTGGTAATCCCGGCTTCGTCGGTGATATCCTCAACCATGACATCGGCATAAGTATGTTCCTTAAACATTCTTTCCGCGATTTCATATAGCTTCTTTTTTGTTTCGGCGCCCTGTACCTTTCTTTTATCCGGTTTTTTCTGTCTCATAGTTTTTCTCCTCTTGAAAATCTAAAAAAAGTATCCTATAACAATCAAAGATTATAACCCTATTTAGAAAAACTGTTTTCTAACCTGAGTATAGCACTTGATGCGCCATGAATCAAGCGACCTAATTTATGCGGATAACATCTCCAGTACAAGACATACTGAACCAACAAAACGTTCTATTGTTTTTACATACCTTCCGTTTACCTGTTGTTCAGCTTCGTCTCATATTCCGTCAGGTCAAATACCTTTTTCTCAGCCTTGGCCTTTAAGTAGTCAGGCAGGGTCTCATCCCGAAGCTTTTCCGCAAAGTCTGCCCACTCGGTGAATTCCGGCTTGCTCATGGTCTTTTTCAGCACGCGGGCGTAATATTTCTTGTAGGCGCGCTGGTGCAGCTTCCAGACATCGTTGCTTTCAGTTTTTTCCTTAAAGCTTCTGGCGGCGCCGAGCTCACGGCAGGTCTGCCCGCCCTCGAAAACACTGTCGCAATATTCATAGTGAAAGCCTTTTTCCAGCAGAAAATATTGTCCGCAGAGCTTACACTGTTTGGGAACGCAGCCCTTTAGGATGCCTTTGAAGAAATCTGTATAGAGAAAATCTAGCAGCCGCGTAAAGGTCATGCGTTCAAACAAGGCGGCCTTTCCGTTTTCATCCTCCAAAAGCAGATACTGAAGATTGGAAACTGCCGCCGTCCGCTGCTCCGATGCCCCCATGGTTTTGTCCGCCACAAAAGCGCCCATACCGTTCCTGGCAATCTGCTGAATGAAATTCTTGTCTTTTTTCTGGCTGGAGTCCTTCAAAAAGCTGCGGTACCGCTCCAGCAGCTCCAAGTCCTCCAGCAGAGCGGCGTACTCCTGTTCTGTCACGCCGTTCAATCTGTCCGGGTTGGGAAAATCCCGGAACAGGGGCATCTCCAAAATCATCTCATTTAACCTGTCTGTGCCGCAGCATTGCGCTGCGGCCTTTTTGTATTCGCTCATATCGTAATTCAAAAAGGCGGTGAAAAGCTCGTTGTACTTGTAGCTCCGGCTGTTTATTTCAATATGCTCCTCCCCGAAAAGAACATCAAACGAAAAGAAGCCGGTATCATCCGGAAACAGGTCTTTGAAAAACAGCGCCATGGGCTCACCTCAATAGATAATGGATTTTGTGCAGTAGAGTATATGCATATACTATCTCATTTTCTATTTACAAAGTCAAGACATTCTGTTAGCATAATGGTAGAGAATTCAAATTAAATATAAATTATCTATGAGAAGGCGAAATAAACCATGTCAAAGAAATTAGAAACCATGGATGCGGAAACTCTGATGACCACACCTATGGAGCCGCTCAGGTTTATTGTAAGCGGATTCATTCCGCAAGGACTTCATATCCTTGCAGGCGCTCCGAAAGTCGGCAAGAGCTGGCTGGCGCTCTGGATTTGCTTGCAGGCTGCAAAGGGAGAACCGGTCTGGGACTTTGAAACCCGAACATGCGAAGTGCTCTATCTCTGTCTAGAGGATAGCTTCGCCCGTATCCAAAGCAGATTGTTTGAACTCACGGATGAAGCGCCGCCCAGTTTGCACTTTGCAATTATGAGCGATGCCATTGGAAACGGTCTGGAGCTTCAGATTGAGAATTTTCTTAAGGAGCACCCCTGCACGGGATTGATTGTCATTGACACCCTGCAAAAGGTGCGCAAAACGGTTTCCTCCAACGTGAATCCCTATGCTGCTGACTACGACGACATCAATGCCCTTAAACAGATTGCGGATAAGCATAAGCTCGCCATGGTTCTGATTCATCATCTTCGAAAAAGTACTGACAGCGATCCGCTGAACATGATTTCCGGCACCACAGGGCTTGCGGGTGGCGCGGACAGCAGCTTCATCCTACAGAAAGAAAAAAGGACAGAACATGCCGCCACCCTCATCTGCACCGGCAGGGATATCGAAAGCCGGGAATTGTTTTTGGGGTTTAACAAGAATACCTTTCTTTGGGAACTGCTCCAGCCGATCGAAGCGGCAGAGCAAAAAGTAGACGAGGTGATTATTCTTCTTTCTGATTTTATGAAATCGGCGGTTGTGTTCACCGGAACCGCCACCGAGCTTGCGGAACAGCTCAAAATCTTCAGCGGAACGGAGTATCTCCCGGCGGTGCTGAAGAAGAAAATCATGAAGCACATGGCATATCTTCAGAAAAACAAGATTACCTATTCCGATCAGCGCAGCTTTGAACGGCGGGAGTTTACCCTCCGTTATGACGGCAATGACGGCATGACGGGAGAAAACGCCCCCACAAATTTGCTGTCTTTGCCGTCACAGCCGTCAGCGCATCCTGACAAACTGCATTCTCGCCCCGCGTTGCCCCCTGTGTCGCCCCGTGTGCCGCTTTGACCGGCAGGGTTGCATCCCAGCACCAAACAGGAACAAAATCGCAACGTGAGGGCTTTGTGCAGGGCGTTCGGGAAAGAGCATGGCTCCCGAATTCGGAGCTCTCCACGGTCGAAAATAGAGCAGGATAAAGCAAGGTGCCCCTAAGGGGTGCACCTTGCGATCACAGCGGACGGCAGTGCCGCCCGCAAAGCCCCACCGTTGGCGGATTTGTGCCATAAGTGCCTGAACTTCTGTAGGTGGTCATGCAGGGTGCTGTAAATGCCCATTTGTGCTGTCATAGGTGCTGTAGCACCGGGAAAACGGCGGAAGTACGCGCTTTGTAAGGTGCTCATGCAGGTGCACGGAACTGTTATTTCGCAGATATGCCGCCAAACTGTCCATTTGACTGCAACAGTACATACCCCGGTATACGATCGGGGGAAAGTAAAAAAGGAGAAGTGATCAATGGACAGAGAACAAAAAATCGGACAGCACTATCTGCAGACAGGCGTACTCGGCGCCTATGAAACTACCGAGGTTGTACATGAGGAAATGGAAAACGGAAAGGCGGCCCCCTGCTTTGAGGATGCGCTGGTATGCTTCGATGCTGCCCAAACCACCGCACAGCGGAGCATGGTCATCGAAGGCCGACGCTTCCATATCTGCTCCGTGTTCCCGCCGCAAGCTGACTGCACCCCCACGGACAGACTGCTGGAGTTCATCGATGCCGAGCTGAAAAAAGAAGCCCAAACCCTTTGAATTCAGTAGACTTGCGGGAAAGGTTGCGGTATGCTGTGTAATACCGTACCGGTTTGCCGCAAGAAAGGAGGAAATGACAATGGCAAACCAAGAGAAATATACGATTTTATATGCAAGGCTCAGTCAGGAGGACGATGTAAAAGGTGATTCCAACAGCATCACGAACCAGAAGCATATGCTGGAAAAATATGCACAGGAGAACGGCTTTTGCAATATCAAATTCCTCTATGATGACGGCTTTTCGGGCACAAACTTCAACCGTCCTTCTTGGAATGAAGTGATGGCGCTGATTGAAAGTGAGCGGGTGCAGACCCTCATTGTCAAGGACCTGTCTCGTCTGGGCAGAGAATATTTAGAGGTGGGCAGGCTGACGGAGCTGGTGTTTCCAAGCTGCGGCGTGCGCTTCATTGCCATCAACGACGGCGTGGATTCCCTGTATGAAAGCAGCAATGACTTCACTCCCATGCGCAACTGGTTCAACGAGCTGCACGCCAAGGATTCCAGCAAAAAGGTTCGGGCGGTCAAACGGATGCAGGCGGAGCGGGGCGAAATCCTTGGTGGCAGACCGCCCTACGGCTACCGAAAGGACGAAAGCGTCCGCAAGGGAATCGTCCCCGATGAGGATACCGCACCCGTTGTACAGCGGATTTTCAGCCTGTGCGCCGGAGGGAAAGGCCCCAACCAGATTGCACGGATTCTCACCCAGGAACAGGTGCTCAACCCCACCAATACCTATTACCGTAGGACGGGAGCGGAGCACAAAGCACTGGATACCACAAGCCCCTGCCGATGGACTTCCAGTTCGGTAACAGGCATTTTGGATAACAAAACCTATCTCGGGCACATGCCGGGGCTGCGGACAACCACCCTGTCCTACAAGAACAAGAAAGCCGTTTATCACGATGAGTCCGAGCAGGTTCTGGTAAAGGATACCCATGAAGCGTTAATCACGCAGGAACAGTGGGATTTGGTGCAGGAGCTTCGCCAGCGAAAAAAGCGCACACCTAAGCAGATGGACGAGCCGAATTTATTCTCTGGATTGGTGTTCTGCATCGACTGTGGAAAACCCCTCGTCCTGCATCGGGCGCACACGATGGACGCAATCAAAAACAACTTTATGTGCTATACCTACAAGAAAAGGGGCAAGGAGGTCTGCTCCTCCCACTACATCAGGGAGCGTGACCTGGTTCAGATTATCCTTGACGATCTGCGCAGGGTAACCCACTTCGCCAGACAAAAAGAAGCCCTCTTTGCAGAATACATCAACTGCAAAAACTCGGTGGAGCTGCGCAAAGAGATGAACAGCCTGCAACGAGAGCTGAATGTGGCAAGGCGCAGGGATGCAGAACTCACATCGCTATTTAAACGTCTCTATGAGGATAACGTGCTGGGGCGAGTGACGAATGAACAGTTCCGAATGCTGTCTGCTGATTACAATGACGAGCAGAGGGCATTGCGGGAAATGATTCCTGTCAAGGAAGTCAAGCTGCAAAAGCTGGCAGACTCCGCCTCCAACGTGGATGCGTTTATCGAAAAGGCCAAGCGGTACACTGCGATTCGTGAGCTGACCCCCGAAATTCTGCGGCTCTTTATCGCACGGATTGAGGTAGGAGAAAAGAGCACCAGATACTCCCGCACCGCGGAGCAGGCAATCCGCATCGTCTATCGGGATGTGGGCATCATGGACAGCGTGGAGCAGGTCACCGCAGAAAAGACAGAGAATGCACAGCAGGAAAATATCGCGTAAACAGCACAAAGCGGACAGCTTGCGCCGTCCGCCTTGTACATATGAACCCCGGTTCACAATCTGTCCCTTTGAACGAGAACAGAAGGGTTTAAGGGCTTCTTATATATGCTTATAACTTACTACTATATCATCTGCAATAAGCCAAAAAAATAGATGTTACATTAGCATATAATATACAAAGGTTTTGCAATGGTGGTAACAAAAATGGCGCTTTACCAAGAGCGATTTTGGAGCAATGCCTCTACTTCTTGCTTGAATCCATATTTCTGTAGATATTCTACTAAGGCGGTTTCCATAATTTCTCGCTGTGTCACATTCTTCTCTTTGCTAAAATCTCCTACTGCATTAGCCAATTTGTCGCTCATATAAACAGCTTTACTTCTTGAATGTCCAGGAATCGCATATTTTGGTATCATGCCATCTTCCCTAACTCCATCTATTATCTGATAGACCTTTTCCCTTTTATCATATAGAAATTTGATAAAAGGAACGAACTCCGTAACAGCCGATTCTTCAATAGTTTCATCATCTCTTTCTTGAAGCTTTATGTCAATTTCGTTTTCCTTAAATCCTGTGATTTTTATATAATTGTTTCTATAAACATTCCATTCAAAACCTTTTACCTTCATGTACTCCGCCATTTCTTTATGACTACTAAACCCTTCTTGCTTTGCAATTTCTTTTGGATCTGGATTTTCCTTTGCAAAGGCTTCAATTACTCTTCTAACTTTATCCGGTGCCGAGCGCAAGTTATATCCCTTTTCTTTCTTCTCTCGCATTTCCACCGGTACATATTGCTCTTGGCTGCTATCATAAATAAAGTTTTTTCTTCTCATGTACATATCCAGGCTTTTCCATGTCTTATAATTCAATTTTTCTGCAACTTCATTTCTAGTCTGGAACTTCATCATCTCAATAATTTTTGTTGCTTGTGCCGTATAAATTGGTTCTTTGTTTTCCATTACTTCCCCTCCTATAAAAGATTTACTGCATCATTTAATACGCTTTTATCTTGATGCAAGTATCTGGTTGTTACCGCCAAACTTGAATGGCCTAGCAACTTTTGAATGCTTACAACAGATGCTCCCTTTTCAAGTAAGTTACTGCTAAAAGAATGTCTAAGATTATGAGCACTTATCTCTTTGTCCCAATCTAGCTTAATTAAGGCTTTTCTTATACACCCATTGACATAATTATTGCTTACCCTACCTGTCTTTTTTGTAGTAAAGAATCTGTCTGTTTTAACTTCAGGCTTCCGCACGTTTTTCAAATAACTGCTTAATATCTTATGGAGTTTAAGGCTTATAGGGATATCCCTATCTTTATTGCCTTTACCTCCAATTATGTGCAGGATGTTATTTTCTAAATCTACATCTTCTAATTTTAGATTAGTGATTTCTGTTATCCTACCCCCAGTATAAAACATGGTCTGAATAACAGCTCTTATCAAGGGGCTGGTGATAGCATTAATCAACTCTTCAAATTCTTCTTCTGTTAAGTAGTCCCTTTCTTTTTGCTTAACCTTTATCGGTTCCAGGAGTAGTGCTAGGTTTTTATCGCATAAATCTTTTTTGCACATATAATTATAAAAACTTTTAATTGTATATAGCATTGAGCTTCTGCTGGCTGATGCCATGCCTCTTTCTTTCTCATGCATCAGAAAATCCTCTAAATCCTGTAGCACTATATCTTCCACATAAACAGGACCATTATGTTTATTCTGTAAAAATTCGTTAAACTTACTAAGTGAATACCTGTAATCATTTTGAGTGGATTTCGAGCGGTCAATCATTTCCAAGTAGTCGATAAAGCTTTCTATGGCTTGGTTTAACTGCATTTCCATCCTCCTTGTACAATTAATATTGTATTAAATCAGTGACCGAAGCCACTGTTCGACCCATTAAAATTCATTGTTAACATAACACTTCAAACTTCATTCTTTTCTAAACATCAAGCACATCATCCGGCTTCAC